>LULK01000234.1_pt1 | contig 19684 bp, 17 predicted proteins | sample 728181 | NCBI WGS metagenome assembly LULK01 (sample SAMN03860291, study PRJNA289734) | marine metagenome | biome: seawater column; feature: ocean; material: water; isolation source: Red Sea water column Station 169 - depth 10m | place: Saudi Arabia: Red Sea | collected 2011-10-15 | depth 10 m | reverse complement strand
GGAAATAAAATTTTTATTGCTATGGGTGCAGGATCTATAACAAATTGGGTAAGAAATCTTAATTGATATGGAATTAAAAGATATTGAAGATTTTAAAAATAAATATAGTGCAGATCTGTTTTTTAATACTGATATCAAAAAACTTAATTGGTTTAATATAGGGGGTAAATCAAAAATCTTTTTTAAACCAAAAAATCTTATAGAATTAAAGGAATTTCTAAAACTGTATAATAATAGAGGAAAAATGTTTATATTAGGAATGGGTTCAAATGTGTTATTTAAAGATAATACTTATGAAGGAGTAATAATCAAACTTAGCCACAATTTTAGTACATTATCAAAATTAAAACCAGACACAATAATAGCAGGCTCAGCTTGCTCACAAAAAAAACTTTCAGAATTTGCACTAGAGAATGGAATAAGTGGTTTTGAATTTATGTACTGCATTCCTGGTTCGGTTGGAGGGGGTCTTCAAATGAATTCTGGATGTTTTGGGACAGAATTTAAAGACAAATTAATCTCTCTGCAATGTATTGACACAAAGGGAAATATAAAAGTTATCCAATCTAACAAAATTAAATTTCAATATAGAAAAATAGAATTAAACGAAAATTTAATTTTTTTAAGTGCTACTTTTAAAGGTGATTTATTAAATAAAAATAAAATAAAAAATTTGATGGAAGAATTGGCGATAAAAAAAAATAATTCTCAACCCTCAAAAATTAAGACTGGTGGTAGTACTTTTAAAAACCCAATAGATCAAACAACAAAAAAAGCTTGGGAACTAATAAAAGAATCAGTTCCAGAAAATATAAATTTTGGAGATGCTAGTATATCAAAAAAACACTCAAATTTTTTTATTAATAAAAAAAATGCGTCATTTGAAGAAATGAACTCTTTAATAAATTTTGTAAAAAAAAATGTTAAAGATAAAACTGGGATAAATATTAACTTAGAAATCAAAATTATAGAATAATGAAAAAAATTCTAATTTTGGCCGGTGGTTATTCAAAAGAAAAAGAAGTTAGTATACAAACTGCAAAAAGCGTTTACTCAGAATTAAATAAAGATAAAAAATATAAAATTAAGGTAGTAAATCCTGATGGTAAATTTGTCCAACTATTAAGAAACTTTAATCCAAATATAGTATTAAATTTATTGCATGGAAGATATGGAGAAGATGGCTATATTCAAGCAATTTTAGAATCCGAAAAAGTAAAATATACTCATTCAGGTGTATTATCGTCTTCTTTAGCAATAGATAAGGAACTGTCAAAAAAAATTTTTATTAAAAACAAAATTTTAACACCTAAGTATCTTAAATACTCTTACAGAAATAATATAAACAAATCGAAATTAATAAATAATTTACAAAAAAAGATTGGATTTCCTCTAGTTGTAAAACCTCTTAATGAAGGCTCTAGTGTAAATGTATTTATATGTAACAAAAATAATATTTTAAAAACTCTTACAAAACTGAATGAATATGGAGAGGTTTTATTGGAAAAATATATTCCTGGGAGAGAAATACAAGTTGCAATTTTAGAAAATAAAGTGCTCGGAGCAATTGAGCTTAGGCCAACTAGAAAATTTTATGATTATCAAGCCAAATATAACCCAAAAGCAAGAACCGAGCATATAATTCCTGTGGAAATTTCAAAAATAAAATATCAGGAATTAACAAAAATTGCTCTAAAAGCACATAAAATTTTAAATTGTAGAGGGGTTACACGATCAGATTTTAGGTATTATAAAAACTCCTTTTATTTACTAGAAACTAATACACAACCAGGAATGACTTCACTCTCACTAGTGCCTGAAATAGCAAATTTTAATAACATTACTTTCAAAAATTTGATAATAAAAATTTTGGAAGATGCATCAATCAATAAATAAAAAAAAAATATATTTTTATTTGGTTTCATTTTTATTTATATCAACAATTTTCAATAATAATTTAATAAGTAATTTGAAAAACGTTTTTAAGGTTAGAGAAGTTAAAGTTGAAAATGTTAAAAAAGAAATTAATGATAATATATTATCAAATACTAGTTTTTTATTAGGTGAAAATATTTTTTTTGTAAACAAAAATTTTCTTTTAGAAAAATTTGATAAACTCAATTTTATTGAAAGCATAAGCATCAAAAAGAAATATCCTTCAATTATTAATATTCAAACAAAACACACTAATTTAATTGCAATCACTTACCTAGACCAAAAAAAATATTTTGTAGGTCAAAATGGAAATTTTATAATAGCAAAACAAATTTCAAATAAAAAAAAATTACCAACTATTTTTGGAAAATTTAAACCAGATGATTACATTTTTCTTCAAAGAGAACTTTTAAATCAAAAAATTGATTTAGATGAAATAACTAGATACTATTTTCACAAAAATAAAAGATGGGACTTATATTTTGCTAATAATATTATAATTCAATTACCCAATAAAAATATTTCTGAAGCAATAAATCTTTTCAAAAAATTTAGATCAAAAAATAATTTAAATTCAAATACAATTATTGATTTAAGAATTAAAAATAGATTAATTTTAAGAAATGGGTAAAAACAATTATTTCAATGTCATCGATTTTGGATCATCTAAAATTCGATTTGCATCTTTTGATAATAACTTCGATGAAAAATTTTCAGAATCAATAAAAGTATATACAAACGAGAATTTACAAAGTCATTTTGAGGCAATTAATAAAATTATAAAAAAAGCTGAAAAAAATTTTTCTGATCACATCGAAGATATTGTTTTAATTCTAGATACTGACCAATTATTTACAATAGATATATCATTAACAAAAAATTTAGATAGAAGTTCAAAAATAAATAAATTACATGAGCCTTTAATATTAGAATTAAATCAAATAATTAAATCTCATTATGATAAATATTATTTATCTCAAATAATAATAGATAAATGTATAATCGATGACGAGAAAATTTTTGAAGAATTTCCTAAAGATAAAATAGTAGATAATAATTTAAAAGTTGAATTTAAATTAATATGTTTTCCAAAATTGTTTATAAAGAAAATAAGAGAAAATTTTATTAAATTTAATTTAAATATAATAAATATATTTTGTTCTTCTTATATAAAATCTCAATCATATGTTAAAAAATTAAGTGAAAACAAAACCACCTTTTTAGATGTTGGATTGAGTAGATCTTCAATCTTTTTTTTCAAAAATAAAAAACTTAAATTAATCGAAACGATCCCAATAGGTGGACATCACATCACAAAAGATATATCAAAAATTTTTAAAATTTCAGAAGCGGAAGCAGAAAAACTAAAAAAATCATTTAATAAAACCTATACAGAGTTTTCATACAAAAATAAAACATCACAAGATACAATGGTTATTCATGAAATTATTAATAAAAAGATTTCAGTAGATTTATTAAAAAAAGTGATTTTGTACAGAGTTCAAGAAATTATAGATTTAATGTTTAAAAAATCAAATATTAGTGATCGTAAAAATGTCTTAGAAGGCTCAGATCTATTCTTGATTGGCGAAGGATCAAAACTATTTAAAAATAATTCCTTTTATTTGGATGATAGATTTGGTTTTAAGTCAATTAATTATTACAGCGAGTCAGATGTTCAAATCTGTAAATGTGGCCTGGAAAACCATAAGATAAACTATGAACTACCAAAAATAATTAATAAAAAATACGGAATTTTTGAAAAATTTTTCAACTTTTTCGATAAATGATGGTATTTTCTTGTAACATTTCTTGAGTATTTAATCTACGTAACATTTTATATAAATTTAATGTGTCTATACTTACTCAAAAAACAATTTCAAAAAAAATATCTCTCAGTGGAATTGGTATTCACTCAGGAAAAAATGTAACATTAAATATTTTACCAGCGGCTCCAAATACAGGAATTTTATTTAAAAGAGTAGATTTAAAAAAAAATAACTTAATATATCCACTTTATAATAATGTCTCAGATACAAAACTTTGTACAACCATATCTAACGAACATGGTGTAAAAGTTTCAACAATTGAACATTTAATGGGGGCTCTTTATGGTATAGGAATTGATAATGTTGTAATTGAAATAAATTCAGAAGAAGTTCCAATACTAGACGGTTCAGCAAAAAACTTTGTAGAGGGTATTAATAATGCTGGAATAAAATTCAGCGACCAACCAATTAAAATTATTAAAATAAATAAAAATGTAAGCCTTAATGATGGCGAAAAATTTATTTCTCTAGATACCTCAAATGTTACAAGTGAAATTGAATTTGAAATTAAATATAAAAATAAAATAATAGATACTCAAAAAAATAAAATAAATATTTTTGAAGACAATTTAGAAAATATTTTTAACTCAAGAACTTTTTGCTTGTATGAAGATATTGAAAAATTAAAAAAATTAAATCTTGGCAAAGGTGGTAGTTTAGAAAATGCTGTTGTAGTTAAAAATAATAAGATTTTAAATAAAGATGGGTTGAGAAATAATCTTGAATTCGTAAATCATAAAATATTAGATTGCATGGGTGATCTATTTTTATCTGGATATAAAATTATAGGATCTCTAAAATGCTCACAGGGTGGACATCATTTGACAAACCAATTATTAAGAAAAGTATTCCAAAATAAAAATAATTACTCATTGATTGAAATTAAAGGCAAGCAATTACCTCATACTTTCACCAATTATCAAAATTTAAAATCGATAGCATAAAAGTTAGAAATTTAAAATTTATCTGATAAAATTATTAGATGAATAATAAATTTAATTTATCCCTCTTAATTATTTTTTTTTTAATTATTGCTTGTTCAGGTAAAGAGGAAAAAGTTAGTGTTCTAAAGGAAAAAAATTTAGAAACTCAAATGATCGAAGTTTATAGCGAAGCAATGGCAGAACTTGAAAGAGGAGACGTAATTTATGCTGGAAAAAAGTTTAGTGAAGCTGAATTATTATATCCGCAATCAATATGGGCTCCTAGAGCAGTACTAATGTCTGCTTATGGTTATTTCTCACAAGGTTATTACAAAGATGCTATAAATGATCTAGAGAGATTTATCTTTAAATATAAAAATCACCCACAAACAGATTATGCTTATTATTTACTTGCACTTTGTCATTATGATCAAATTATTGATGAAAAAAAAGATTTCAAAGAAATTATTAAAGCAAAAAAATATTTTGAAATTATAATTAATGATTTTCCAGACACTGACTATGCAACAGACTCAAAGTATAAATTAGAATTAATTATTGAGATAAGCGCTTCAAAAGAAATGTATTTAGCTAGATACTATGTTGAAAGAGAAAAATGGATACCTGCTATTAATAGATTAAAAAAAGTTGTTAATGAGTATGATACAACTATTTACGTTGAAGAAGCATTACATCGACTAGTTGAATTACATTATAAATTGGGATTAATTAGTGAAGCAGAAAAATATGCATACTTACTTGGTTATAATTATCAGTCTAGTAAATGGTATGAAGCGAGCTATAAAATATTGGATCAAAATTACAAAAGAGATAAAGTTTTGATCAAAGATAACAGCGATACAATCTTAAAAAAATTTAAAAAATTATTTAAATAACCTGATATCTCAATGACAAAAGATGATATTAAAAAAATTTATACTAATAAAATTAAAGAATTAAATAAGCACAACAACTTGTACTATGAAAAAAGTAAACCAATTATTTCTGATGCAAAATTTGATGAGCTTAAAAATGAGATAATAAATCTTGAAAAAAAATATACTTTTTTAAAAAGTAAAATTTCACCAAATAATGCAGTGGGTTTTACTCCATCAAAAATGTTTGAAAAACATAAACACAAAGTGCCAATGTTATCATTATCAAATGCATTTAATTCTGAAGATTTGCATAATTTCGAAAAAAAAATTTTTAATTATTTAAATCAAAATATAAAAATTGAGTATAGTGTTGAGCCTAAAATTGATGGAATTTCAGCATCATTATATTATAAAAAAAAAAAATTAATAATAGGAGTTTCAAGAGGCGATGGAAAAGTTGGAGAAGTTATAACTGAAAATTTAAAAACAATAAAAGATATACCGCAGAAAATAACTTATTCAAATTTTCCTGAGGAGATAGAAATTAGAGGTGAAGTTTTTATTAAAAAAAAAGATTTTATCAAATTGAAAGATAATTTTGCAAATCCTAGGAACGCAGCATCTGGATCTTTGAGACAAAAAAATCCAATTGAAACAAGAAAAATACCACTTAACTTCATTGCCTACACGTTTGGCTACTTCCAAAGTAATCTATTTTCATCTCAGTCTGAATTTTTAAAAAATTTAAAAAAATGGGGTTTCAAAACAAACAAAGATAATAAAGTTTTAAAAAATATTAATGAACTACTAAATTTTCATAAAAATTTTGAAAATAAAAGATTTGATTTAGAATACGATGTTGATGGCTTGGTTTATAAAGTTAACGACTTAAATTTACAAAATAGACTTGGATTTACCTCCAATTCTCCGAGATGGGCAATTGCTCATAAGTTTTCAGCTGATAGCGCTAATACAAAAGTCTTAAATATCGAAATTCAAGTAGGTAGAACAGGAGCTTTAACACCTGTCGCGAAAGTAGAACCAGTCAATATTGGAGGAGTCGTTGTTTCAAATGCAACTCTTCACAATGAGGATGAAATAAAAAGGAAAGATATTAGAATTGGAGATATTGTAAAAATTGAAAGAGCAGGAGATGTAATACCTCATGTTATCGAAGTCGACCTAAATAAAAGAAATAGAAACTCAAAACCATTTTCTTTTCCTGAAAAATGTCCTTCATGTGGATCTAATACAATTAAAGAATTTAATAAGATTACGAAAAAGTTTGATGCAGTTAGAAGATGTGTAAATGATGGATATGATTGTGATAGAATTGCCGTCGAAAAAATAAAACATTTTATATCAAAAGAAGCTTTAAATATTGATGGTTTGGGTAAAAAAGTTGTAGAAAAGTTCTGGGATTTAGGATTAATAAAAAAACCTCAAGATATCTTTAATCTTAATTATTTAGAAATAAAAAATTTGGACGGCTGGGGTAGTTTATCTGCTGATAATTTAAAAAAATCAATAGAAAATTCAAAAAAAGTTACTCTTCAAAGATTTATTTATTCAATAGGAATTAGACATATTGGAATTGAAAATGCAAAATTAATTAGTGATAATGTTAATAATGTAAACAATCTAATCGAAACAATTAAAACAAATCAACTTGATAAATTTTTACTTATCGATGGAATTGGCGAAACTCAAATAGTTTCGTTAAAAAATTTTTTTTCAAACAAAAAAAATTTAGATATTTTAATTGAGTTAAACAAAATATTAGATATCAAAAATCAAATAGTCAGCAAGAATGGAATACTTAAAAATAAAACCTTCATGTTTACTGGTAAATTAAATGGGATAAGTAGAGCCGAGGCCAAATCTTTAATAGAAAAAAATTCTGGAACAACAATTAGCAGTATTAGTAAAAATCTTGATTATTTAGTTATAGGAGATAAACCAACAAAACGTAAAATAGATCAAGCAAAAAATTTAGGTATTAAAGTAATTTCTCAAAAAGAGTTGATAAAATTACTTAATTAAATTTACTAACCATTTTCTCTCAGATTTATTCAGATATTTAGAAATTTGAGAATAAACCTCTAAATGGTAATTGAACAAATATTTTTTTTCTTTTTTATTTAACATTTTAAAATTAATCATATCCGTATCAATTGGTGCATGAGTGAGATTTTTAAAAAAAAGATTATTTTTATATTTATCAATATATATAAGGTTTTCAATTCTGATACCATAATGATTGTTAAGGTAATAACCAGGCTCATTGCTTAAAATCATACCTTTTCTCAAGATTACTTTATTATATTTTGATATTCCTTGCGGACCTTCATGAACGTTTAAAAAAAAACCAACACCATGACCTGTGCCATGGGCATAATCTAAACCAACTTTATTTAAAAATTTTCTTGCTGATCTATCTATAAATTTTCCAACAGTTTTATTATTTAAACTATAAGTTATAACAGCAATATGTCCTTTTAATACTCTTGTAAAATTATCTTTTATTTTATTTGAAATTTTACCACAGCATATAGTTCTTGTGATGTCAGTTGTTCCCCATTTATACTGGCCGCCAGAGTCAACTAACAAAATATCATTTTTTTTTATTTGTCGATTAGTTTTATTATTAGATTTGTAATGAATTATAGCTCCATTTGGTCCTGACCCCGCTATAGTATCAAAACTAGGATATAGATAATTTTTAGATAATTTTCTGAATTCTTCTAATTTTTTTTCAACTTTTTTCTCAGATTTTATTTTTTTATTATTTTTAAACCAATATAAAAACTTAGTTACTGCCACACCATCTTCAATATGAGCTTTATAAGTATTTTTAATTTCAGTCGAATTTTTGATTGCTTTTAGATCATATATTGGATCAATTTTAGATACTATTTTAAAAATACTTGATATTATTTTTTCCTCAAACAATGAACAAGTATACCTATCTATAGCAAATTTATTTTCTCTAAATTTACTTATTACTTTGAACAAAGTATTTTCTTCACAAAATACAATATTTTTAAACTTATTTTGATTTAAATTTGATAATTTTCTTAAACTTGAAAAGAAATAAAGTTTATTATTGTCAGTAATTATTAATTTGCAATTGGCTATAGGACTGTTCGGCAGGTCTTTTCCCCTTATATTTAGTAGCCAATTTACATTTTCACTTGCACTAATGTATAAATAATTAATCTTTTCCTTTTTTAAGTATTTTTTAACTCTTTTTATTTTTGAGTTTGAATTTTCTCCAGTTACTGATTTATTTAGATGATAAAAAAAACTTGATTTCTTTTTATACTCATCTTTAAATTTAAATTGAATTGGTATTAAATTAACTTTTGTCTCAAAATAATTATCTAAAGTACTTTTAGTAAACAATTTGGGATCGAAACCAATTTTAATATTTTTAAGTTTATTTAAATTTTTTGGAAGTATATGTGGCAGCTCTAGAATTTGAAAATTATCACCACATTGTTTATTGGCTTGAAGTGTATAACGTCCATCAACAAACAGATAGTTTCTCTTTTTCAGAACAATTGCAAAACCAGCTGAACCAGTAAATTTAGATACTTTATATAAATTGTTTACGTTAGAATATTCAGTAAAATATTTGTCATTTTTTGGAATAATATATCCATCCAAGTCATTATTAAAAATAAATTTTTTAAGTTTTTCAATCACTTTAATTTTTTCTGATAACGTAACCAACCAGGACTTCTTATTTCGTTATCAAATTCTATATCTTGATTAAATTCAAAATCATTTTCTTCATTGTCGTTAAAAGTATTATTTTTTTTTATAAACTCATCTGGAAGTTCATCTACAAACCGAGATGCCATACTATCAATCCAATCACCTTGATAAAACCTGTTCATAGAAAAAGAAATTTTAGCTATTTTTTTAGCCCTTGTTATTCCAACGTATGCAAGTCTTCTCTCTTCTTCAAGTCCATTTTCTCCTTTCTCCTCTATGCTTTTTTGATGAGGAAATAGACCCTCTTCCCACCCAGGAAGATAAACTATATTAAATTCAAGTCCTTTAGATGCATGTAAAGTCATAAGATTTACTTTTTCACTTTCCCAATCTTGATCTAGTGATGTTGCAAGTGCGACATGCTCTAAAAAACTTTCTAAATTATCAAATTCCTTCATTGCTATCAAAAGTTCTTTTATATTCTCAAGTCTATTTTCATTCTCAAGATCTTTCTTATTTTTTAACATCTCGCTATATCCAGATTCATCTAAAACAGTTTGCAGAAGTTTTACGTGGTTTATATTTTTTTTTCGATCATCTCTCCATTTATCTAAAAGATTTAATAAAAATTTTAAACCTATCTTTGTTTTTGGTTTTATTTTATTTAATTCTATTAATTTTTTTGATGCAATTTCTAAAGAACAATTATTATTTTTTGAATATTCAGAAATACTTTTGATAGTGGTATCTCCAATTGATCTTTTAGGAACATTAATAATTCTTTCAAAAGATAAATCATCCATCGGTTGATAAATGCATCTTAGATAAGCCACACAATCCTTAATTTCTGCTCTTTCATAAAACTTAATTCCTCCAATTATTCTATATGGAATTCCAACTTTCAAAAATCTTTCTTCAAATTCTCTTGTTTGAAAAATTGCTCTTACTAATATTGCAATCTCATTTAATGAATTCTTTTTTTTAAAATTCTCGATTGTTGAACTTATTTCTGTCGCCTCATCTTTAACATTCCTAAAACAGTCTAATGTAACAAGTTCGCCATCTTCTTGATTAGTATATAAGGTTTTACCCACTCTGTTTTGATTATTCTCTATTAATTTCGAAGCAACATTTAAAATATTTTGAGTAGATCTATAGTTTTTTTCTAATCTAATTATTTTAGTATTTTTATAGATTTTATCAAATTCTAAAAAATTTTTAATTTCTGCACCTCTCCAACTATAAATTGATTGATCATCATCTCCCACACAACATAAATTCATGTTTGTTGCAGATAAATATTTTAGCCATTCACTTTGTATAAAATTGGTATCTTGATATTCATCTACTAAAATATATTTAAATTTTCTAGAATATAAAGAAGATATATCTTTATAGTTTTTAAAAATTTTTAATGTATGCAAAATTAAATCACTAAAATCAGCAGAATTTAAATCTATAAGTTTTTTCTGGTAGATTTTATATATGTTTAAAAAATTTTTTTCTAAGACTTCTTTTTTTTTTAAAACCACATCATCTGGATATAATCCATTATTCTTCCATTTATCAATTACGGCTAAGACATACTTTGGAGATATTTTTTTTATATCTATATTTTCAGACTTACAAATATTTTTAATTAATCTTATTTGATCATCTTGATCTATAATTGTAAAATTTGACTTTAATCCAACAGCTTCTGCATGTTTCCGGAGAATTTTTGCACTTATAGAATGAAATGTGCCAAGCCAAGGTAATCCAGTGACTTCCTTTCTTAAAAGTTTTGATACTCTAATTTGCATTTCTTTTGCAGCTTTATTTGTAAAAGTAACTGCAAGTATTTGGTTTGAAAAGGCTTTATGACTTTTAATTATATGAGCAATTCTTGATGTCAGCACTTTTGTTTTACCAGATCCAGCACCAGCAACTATCAGAAGGGGACCATCGAGAGAAACTACTGCTTCTTGTTGCTTTTCATTTAAATTTGACAAATAATCAGATCTTAACATTTATTTTATATTATTATTTTAATGAATAAAATTAAGCAAAATAAAATTACATTTACTTTAATATTATCTTCACTTGCAATAATTTTTTCATCTTTAACAATTTTATCTTTACCAGTTTTATTTAATTATAAAAGTAAAGTTACTGTAATAGAAAAAAATTTTTATAAAAATTTTAAAATTTATCTTAAATCATCTGGTGAAATTAAGTATAAACCATTTCCAAAGCCACACTTGTTAGTAGAAAATGCCTCACTTAATCTTGATAATTCTTCTAAAAAAAATGACTTAATTACAACTTCAAATCTCAAAATTTATATTTCTTTAAGAGATATATACCTTAGATCGTTCAGTAATTTTTTGTCTACGGAAATATCTAATTCAAATTTAAATTTTAAAATGGAAGATATAAAAGAATTGAGAAAACATTTGTACCAAAAAGTGAACAATCCGATTTATTTAGTCAACTGTAAAATATTTATTCGAAATAAAAATATGGAAGTAATTTTGATTTCACCAATAAAAAAAGTTTCCTATAAAATTGAAAAGAAAAACAAAATTAAAAATTTAAAAATAATTGGTGAAATATTTGGATTAGATTTTAAGTCTGATTGGAGAAGAGACTATAAATCCCCAAAAACTAGTATTCACAATATAAATATATTTAATCCAAATATAGAGATAAAAAATATCTTTGAATTTGAGAACACACAGAATTTTAAAGGGCAATCTCAAATGAGCTATTCACAAAATAAAATGGAATATAATTTAATATTTAAAGATAACATTGTTAAATTTACATCACCAAAACAAAAAAAAAATTTAAATTTTATTTTTGAAGGAAGTGCTCAACTCAAACCATTTTATTTCGATGGAAAATTATTAATTAAAGATAAAAAAATAGAGTTAATATTAGATAATCTTTTATCAAAACTTTATTTGTATGATGAAAAATTTGTAGGAAATTTCAATGGAATATTAAAAATTAAATTTGATGAATTAGATAATAAATTATTACAAAATGGTGAAATTAATTTAGTAATTAATGAAAAAAAAATTATTTTTAATGAAGCCAATTTTAACCTAGATAAAATTGGAAGTATTAAGACAGACATAAAATTTACAGAGCACAATGGCACTACACGATTTATTTCTAAAAATAAATTAGATATAAAAAATCATATTGAATTTGCTAAAACTTTTCAAGTTGGGTCTAAAAAAGCCAAAGATATACAAGAGATTTATTTTGATCTTGAAAAAGATTTAGGTTCTTCGGATTTAATCTTAAAAAATGTAAAAATTAATAGTAGTGGAAATTTCACAAATACAGATGGCATATTTGTAGTTAAAAATATACAAAATTTAAGATCATATATTCGAAAAGTTATTGACTAACTTGGCTTTATCATTTTATTTGGGTTAATTAATAAATCATAATCTTTCTCACCAATTAAACCAGATTTAACAGCCTCTTGCTTCAATCTCGTTCCATTTTTGAGTGCTTTTTTAGCAATTTTAGCTGCATTATCATAACCTATTTTTGGCGCTAATGCAGTTACCAACATTAGAGAATTATCTAAATGTTCCTTAATTTTCTTTTTATTAGCTTTAATACCTTTAACGCAATACAAACTAAAGTTTTTCACACTATCTGATAAAATATCTATTGATTGTAAAATATTGTAAGCGATTAAAGGTTTAAATACATTTAATTCAAAATGTCCATGACTACCAGCAACGGTTATTCCTGTATGGTTTCCTATTACTTTTGCACAAACCATTGTAACTGCTTCACACTGAGTTGGATTAACTTTTCCAGGCATTATAGATGATCCAGGTTCATTTTCTGGTAAAATAAGTTCCCCATAACCAGCTCTTGGACCTGACCCTAAAAATCTTATATCATTAGATATTTTCATTAGTGCAACTGCACATGAATTTAACGATCCTGAAAAATTAACAATTGCATCATGAGCAGCTAGCTCAGAGAATTTATTTGGTGCAGATTTAAAGTTAATTCCACAGAATTTTTTGATTTCTTTAACAATTTTTTTATCAAAGTTTTTTCTTGAATTAATTCCAGTTCCTACAGCAGTTCCTCCTTGAGCTAAAAAATAAATATCCTCCAAACAATAATTTATTCTCTCTATACTCTTTTTTACTTGTTCATGGTATCCAGAAAACTCTTGTCCAAGTGACAAAGGAGTTGCATCTTGAAGATGGGTTCTTCCGATTTTAACGATTTTTTTAAATTCTTTGCTTTTTTTTTCTAAAGCAATCTTTAATAATTTTAGACTTGGTAAAAGTTTATCAATAGTTTCTTTTGCTACCGAAATATGCATTGCAGTTGGAAAAACATCATTTGTTGACTGAGATTTGTTTACATGATCGTTTGGGTGAACAGGTTTTTTTGAACCCTTTTTTCCTTTCAGAATTTCTATCGCCCTATTAGCTATTACTTCATTTACATTCATATTTGTTTGTGTTCCGGAGCCTGTTTGCCAAACTTTTAGAGGAAAATTTTCATTCATTTTACCTTTTATAACTTCATTTGATGCTTTTATTATTGCTCTTGAAATTTTTGATGAAATCAAACCATCTTTTTGATGAACTATAGCAGCACATCGCTTAATGATCGCAATAGATCTTATGATTGACTCTGGCACATATATTTTGCCGATATTAAAAAATTTTTTTGATCTTTGTGTTGATGCACCCCAATATTTATCATTTGGAACATTTATTCCACCGATACTATCAAATTCTTTTCTAGTTTTCATTTGTTTGAAAAATTAACTAAATAATTTATATACTAGTTTCTATAAATCTTACAGGAGTAAAATGACAAATTTTCAAAAAGTAAAAAATTTTATGGAGACTTTTGGGCAAGAAGTTAAATCAAGACCATCTTTTAGTTCAGATAAAATTAATATGCTTAGGTACAATTTAATTAAAGAAGAATTGGATGAATTTAAACAAGCTTTAGACAACAATGATCTTTTAGAGGTCGCTGATGCTTTGACCGATATATTATATGTTACATACGGAGCTGGCCATGCTTTTGGTATTAATTTAGATGATTGTTTTGAGGAGGTCCAAAATTCAAATATGAGCAAGCTAGGAAATGATGGCAAACCTATTTATAATGATCAGGGTAAAGTTATGAAAGGTCCAAACTATTTTAAACCTGATTTATCTAAATTTATTAAGTAATTTGTAGCCAGTCAGGTTTTTTAATTTTAACTTTAGCAGATCCACAATTAAAAGTTTTTCCAAAATCAAATTTTTCGTTCTTAACTTTGATAATAGCATAAGGATAATTATCATTTATTAATACTTTTCCTATTTCATCTTCCTCATCTGATATAATTTCATTTTCTAAATTGCCTTCTACTACTTCAATTGGAAGAAGACGTTTACTCAATTTATCTTTTAACTTAATTCTTGCAGTGTTCTCTTGGCCCACGTAACAGCCTTTTTTAAAATCTATCGCATTCAATTCATCAAAGTTACACTCGATACCAAAAAGTTTATTTTGAAGTCTTTCCGTATTATTTTGTGGAATACCAATTTCATGACTTAATTTGTAATATTCATTTTTATCCGTACTTTGAAGCCCAAGTTTTTTTAATGATAAATATAATTTTTCTAAATTGGTTACTATTCTTGCTCCAAGTTTTATGTTTCTAGGATCTAAAAAAATACTATCCTCTCTAAATTTAATTGTACATCCAGCAATAGAGCTTGAATTTTCCATATCCAGAAATTTTTCTTTACTAATAACTGCAATTACAAATTCATTACTTAGATTTAAAATTTCTACCTTTGATCTAAGTTTATATAAATTTAATTGTTTAAATAAATTATCTATATTTTTTTTCTCACAATCTAAAAAATATCCAGACTTATGCTTTAATATATTGAAGTCATGCAAATATTTTCCTTGTGGAGTAAGTAAAGCTGAATAACATGAATTTTTTTCATCTACATTGTTGATATTATTTGTAACTATATTTTGAAGAAAATCTTTACAGTCTTCACCTGAGACATATAAAAGTCCTCTGTCCTCTAAGATATAAACATTATTTTTTTTCATTATTGATAGATACTTGAGAATAATATAGTAACGATTTCGTAAAATGTTAGATCTTATAATAAAGAATGGTGAGTGTTATATTGATGGAAAACTCAATAAAACTAACATTGGTATTCAAAATGGAAAAATCACAACTATTGGTGATTTAAGTGACGAACAAAGCAAAGAAACTATTGATGCAAGCAATTTAATAGTTCTACCTGGTTGCATGGATACTCAAGTTCATTTCCGTGAGCCTGGATCAACTAATGCAGAGGACTTACATACTGGTAGTAAAGCAGCTATTGCTGGAGGTATTACAAGTGTTTTTGAGATGCCAAATACAAACCCACCCACAGCAAATATGAAAGAATTCAATAACAAGTTAAGTCTTGCTAAAAATAGGATGTACTCAAATTATGCTTTTTATTTTGGAGCTACTCCAGATAATTCTTCTGATTTAGCTAAACTTAAAGGTTTGGATGGTTGTTGCGGAGTAAAACTTTTTGCAGGATCCTCAACTGGAAACCTTTTAGTTGATAAAGAAGAAGATATTGAAAAAGTCTTTCAAAATACTTCAAAAATAGTTGCGGTTCATTCTGAAGATGAAGAAATAATTAATTTAAGAAAAAAATTAATCGAAAAAGGTAATGTTCATACTCATCCTGTATGGAGAAATGAAGAATGTGCAATGTCATCTACGAGACGGATTGTTAGGATTGCAAAAAGACTTAATAAAAAAGCACATATATTGCATGTTACAACAAAAGAAGAGGTAGATTTTTTATCACAAAATAAAGGCAACATAACTTTTGAAATTACTCCACAACATCTAACAATATATGCACCAGATTGTTACGACAAACTTGGGACATTTGCGCAGATGAACCCTCCTTTAAGAGACAAGTCTCATTATGATAGATTGTGGTACGCTATTCGAAATAACTATAATGATACAATTGGCTCTGACCACGCACCTCATTTAAAAGAAAATAAATTAAAAGAATATCCGCAGTCACCATCTGGCATGCCTGGTGTGCAAACATTATTACCCGTTATGCTAAATCATTTGAATGACAAAAAACTTACATTAGATCAGCTAATTAAACTTCTTTGTGAAAATCCAGTTTCTGTATTTGGTATTAAAAATAAGGGATTTATCAAAAAAGATTATGATGCTGACTTTACAATAATAGATATGAATCGAACAATTGAAATCAAAAATGAAAATATTCATAGCAAGTGTGGATGGAGCCCATTTGATGGTTACAAATTTAAAGGATCACCAGTTTATACAATTATTAATGGTGATATTAAAATGAAAGAAGATAAAATTTTAGGAGATCCTTCTGGTAAACCAATATTATTTGATTAAGTTATATAGTTTTACTTGAATACATATTTACAAGTGTCACTCCAACTACAATAAGAAACATCCCCAATATAGCTTGCCAACTTAAAGATTGTTTAAAAAAAACATATCCCAATATTGCAATAGTAAAAATACCAAGTCCACTCCATGTCCCATAAACAATCGCAATAGGTAGTTTATCAACAACAAAAGTAAGTAAATAAAAAGCAGATAAATAAAATCCAGCCAAAAATACTGTTGGTGTTACTTTTGTAAAGTTTTGAGTAACAGGAAGAAGCATTGTTCCGCATACTTCACAAATAATTGCCCCTACTAAAAAAAGATATGTCTTAAGCATTATTTTAAAATATTACTATTTATTAAGTCTTCTTTTATCTCATCAAGGATAGCAGGGTCATCAATAGTTGCAGGCATTTTATATTCTTCTTTATCAGCAATCTTTCTAATTGTTCCTCTTAGAACTTTTCCAGATCTAGTTTTTGGTAATCTTTTAACAACAATTGCTATTTTAAAAGCTGCAACAGGTCCAACTTTGTCTCTAACCATTTGCACACACTCTTTTGAAATAGTTTCATTATCCTTAGAAACTCCTGCTTTTAGAGCAATTAAACCAATTGGTAATTGTCCTTTCAGCTGATCTTTTATTCCTATCACTGCACATTCAGCAACAGATTGATGTTCTGATAAAACCTCTTCTATTGCACCAGTTGAAAGTCTATGGCCTGCAACATTTATTATGTCATCTGTTCTAGACATAATCCAAATATAACCATCATCATCAATATGCCCAGCATCGTAAGTTTGATAGTAGCCATTATAATTCGACATATAATTTTGTTTATATCTCTCATCTGCATTCCATAAAGTTGGGAATGTTCCTGGAGGCAGTGGAAGTTTAACAACAATATCTCCCATCTCATTTGGTTTAGCTATTGTTTGATCTGGTTTAATTATTTTCACATCATAGCCTGGGACTGCTTTACAGGCTGATCCATATTTTGTTTCTTGTGCTCTTTCACCTGCTAAAAATAGTGACTCAAAAGAACTTAAATCATATTTAGAAAAAAACTTACCTTCTGGATCTTCTTTTTTAATTGCTCTAAATGCTGTTGGAGCTGTGAATAAGGATTTGATTTTGTATTCTGATATTATTCTCCAAAAAACTCCAGCATCGGGAGTACCCACAGGTTTACCCTCAAATAAAAGAGTTGCACAACCTTTGAATAATGGAGCGTAGACAATATAGGAATGTCCTACTATCCAACCAATATCACTTGCTGACCACCAAATATCGTCTTGATCAATGTTATAAATATTTTTCATTGTCCATTTAAGAGCAACTATGTGACCGCCAATATCTCGTACTATTCCTTTCGGAATACCTGTGGTCCCCGAAGTATAAAGTATGTAAGCATAATCATTGGCACTCATCTCAACGCAATCTTTGTCAGTTGCTCCAGACAGTGCTTCATCCCAACTTATTTCTAATGGTTTATTTAATTTTACTTCGTGATCTTTTCTTTGAAATAATATTACTTTTTCAACTTGGTGCTTTGCTAATTTTAAAGCTCCATCTACAAGTGGTCTATACTCAACTGTCCTTCCAGGTTCAAATCCACACGATGCTGTGATTAAAATTTTAGCTTTACTATCATCAATTCTACTAGCTAACTCATTTGAAGCAAAACCTCCAAATACAACAGAGTGAATTGCTCCAATTCTTCCACATGCAAGCATCGCAACCACCGCCTCTGGTATCATTGGCATATAAATTATTACTCGATCTCCTTTTTTAACTCCCTGTTTATCTAGAGCCCCTGCAAATTTAGAGACTTTTTCTTTTAATTCTTTGAAAGTAAACTTTGATTTATTACCTGTAATTGGGCTGTCATAGATTAAAGCAGTCTTATCGCCTCTGCCTTGATCAATATGAAGGTCTAAGGCGTTATAGCACATTTTTCTATTGAATTTATGCAACAGGTTGTATTTAATTTTAAAAAGTCAGTAAAATCAACACTTATAACGCGGCAAAAAGTCTTCAACAAACTAATTTAATTTGATATTAAGCCCATAACTTTGGATAAACCTTTGTGGTTTGTCCGTAGTTTAAATTTAAACTAAAAAAAACTAACGAGAGGGAGTTTTTTATGAAAAAACTTAAAATGTTTGCATTAGCAGCAGTGGCTCTATTTGGTCTTACTGGTGCAGCAAACGCAGCAACTGCTATGTTAGCTTCTGACGACTTCGTTGGGATTTCCTTTTGGGTAATCGCAATGGGTATGGCAGCAGCTACAGTATTCTTCTTCATGGAAAGAAATACTGTTGCAGCAGGCTGGAAAACTTCAGTAACAGTAGCTGGTCTTGTAACTGGTGTTGCATTCATTCACTACATGTACATGAGAGATGTATGGGTAATGACTGGAGATTCTCCAACAGTATATAGATATATTGATTGGTTAATCACTGTACCATTACAGATGATCGAGTTTTACTTAATTCTAGCAGCAGTTAAGAAAATCCCAGGAGCAATCTTCTGGAGATTATTAATTGGTTCGCTTGTGATGTTAATTGGTGGATACTTAGGAGAAGCAGGTTACATCAATGCTATGCTTGGTTTCATAGTCGGTATGGCTGGATGGATCTACATCTTATATGAAGTATTCTCTGGTGAAGCTGGAAAAATTGCAGCTAAAACTGGAAACAAGCCATTAGCAACTGCATGGGGTGCTATGAGAATGATCGTAACAATCGGTTGGGCTATTTACCCATTAGGTTACATTTTTGGTTACCTAGTAGGTGGAGTAGACGCTAACTCATTGAACGTGATTTACAACTTAGCAGACTTCATCAACAAAATTGCTTTTGGTCTAGTAATCTGGTCAGCAGCAGTTTCACAAGGTGGAGCACGAGCTAGATAATTAGCTTTTAATATTAAAAAGAGGCGGG
>LULK01000416.1_pt1 | contig 19697 bp, 17 predicted proteins | sample 728181 | NCBI WGS metagenome assembly LULK01 (sample SAMN03860291, study PRJNA289734) | marine metagenome | biome: seawater column; feature: ocean; material: water; isolation source: Red Sea water column Station 169 - depth 10m | place: Saudi Arabia: Red Sea | collected 2011-10-15 | depth 10 m | reverse complement strand
GTAGCTCAGTTGGTTAGAGCAGTGGACTCATAATCCATTGGTCGGAGGTTCGAGTCCTCCCGGGCCCACCATTTATTTATTAATTACATATATAACCTTGAGTTTTCTTGTATGATATTAGTCTTTTCAGTCTTATAAAGGATAATCAATGACAAATTTAATAAACGAATCTTTCACATTACCTTGTGGCCAAATACTGAAAAACCGTGTTTGCAAAGCAGCAATGACTGAACGAATTGCAAGCGGTGACAATCTAGCTAACCAAGGTCATATTAATCTTTATGATATGTGGGCTGATGGAGATATTGGAATTTTATTAACTGGTAATGTTCAAGTTGATCGAAGAAACCTTGAGGGTCCAGCAAATGTTGTGATAGACAAGAATAACTATAAAAATCAACTTGATACTCTTAAAGAATGGTCTGCAGCAGGAACAAAAAACAATACACAGCTATGGATGCAAATTTCCCATGCTGGTAGACAAACACCCGGTGAAATAAACTCTTCTCCAATGGCACCTTCTAATATTAGATTGAAGATACCTGGTAAAAATTATGGCACTCCAGTACCGATGACTGAAGAAGATATATTAGATGTTATTGAAAAATTTGTTTTTACCGCGAAGATTGCTAGAGAAACAGGATTTACAGGAGTTCAATTTCATTCTGCTCATGGCTATCTATTATCTGAGTTTCTGTCTCCAGACATTAATAACAGAAATGATGCATGGGGTGGAGATATTGAGAATAGAGCTAGGATTCACTTAGAAATAATTAAAAGATGCAGGGAAGAGGTTGGAGAAGATTTTCCTTGAACAACCAAAGTTAATTGGAGTTGACGATTTAACTATAAATCCTGAAAGAAGTGAACAAAGAAAAGAAAGCACAATTGCAAGAGAAGCTTATTTTCTAGAATATGCCAAGGATATTAGGAAGGCAGTTTCTTTACCACTAATGGTTACAGGAGGTTTTAGAACCAAAGAAGGTATTGAAGATGCCTTACAAAGTAATATCTGCCAAATAATAGGAATCGGAAGACCTTTGTGCGTAGACCCATATTGTATAAAAAAAATGATTGAAGGCGAGTTAGAAATATTACCAAGTTTTGAGAAGACTCTTTCATTAGGACCTTCAATTCTCTCTCCATCAAGTCCATTTACTATAATTAAAGCAGTAAACGCATTTGGTGCAATGGCATGGTTTTATCAGCAAATTAAAAATATGGCCAAAGGACTTATGCCTAATCATAAACAAAAGCTTCTAAATGCTTTAAGAGCTGACATGAAAGCAGACAAGCTTGCTTTAAAAGATTATTTGAATCATTAAATGTTTTGATAAAGCACTTTAAGCATAATTACTTAAAATTTATTGATTAAAGCCTTATATTCTGACCCAAACTACTACTGAATTTCTGGCCATGGAGGGAATGGATCATTAAGGGTTGTCCAGAATTCTTTTCCTTTTAACATATCATCTTCAGTTACAAGACAATTATCTAATGCATTTGTTATAGCTTTTTCATCAAGACTTTGACCAATAAATACCAATTCTTGTCTCATATCACCAAAAGGCTCGATCCAGTTTTCTTTTATCGATGCAAGAGCTTGCTCGTCAATTGGCCAATCTTTTCTTGGAACAGATCTCCAAAATAAACCCGCATAACCATAACGTGCAATTCCTCCTGCCTGACTCCATTGTCCTGCATATTCAAGTCGAGATCCTAACCAAAAGAAACCTTTTGATCTTATTAATTTGCCATATTGCTCAGTGCTATGGAGAAAGTTATGAAATTTTTCAGGATAAAAAGGCCTTCTAGCCTTGTAGGTAAAACTGCTGATACCATATTCCTCTGTTTCTGGAATGTGGTCGCCTCTCATTTCTTTCAACCATCCTGGAGCCTCTTTAGCTTTATCAAAATTAAACAATCCTGTATTAAGCACTTTATCTATTTCAACATTGCCTTCTGTAATTGGAATAATTTCAGCCTGAGTGTTGAGAGTTTTTATAATTGCTTTTAGTTTTTTGATATCCTCTTTTTCTACTAAATCAGTCTTACTTATTAGTATTACATCAGCAAATTCAATTTGATCCACTAAAAGATCAGCAACACTTCGATCATCATCTTCTCCCAAAGATTCTCCTGTTTCTTGAAGATATTTCGCCTCTTCATAGTCTTTAATAAAATTCACAGCATCAACAACAGTTACCATTGTGTCTAAGCTTGCAGAATTTGAAAGTGAGATTCCATTCTCGTCTTCAAATGTAAAAGTTTCAGCAACAGGCAATGGTTCTGAAATTCCAGTTGATTCAATGACAAGGTAGTCAAATTTTTTCTCTTCAGCTAATTTATTAATTTCAATAAGCAAGTCTTCTCTGAGGGTACAACAGATGCAGCCATTACTCATTTCAACAAGTTTTTCTTCACTTCGATTTAAAGAAACCTCATTTTTTACTAGAGAAGCATCAATGTTTATCTCACTCATATCGTTTACGATGACAGCAACTTTTCTATTTTTACGATTGTTTAAAATATGACTTAGCACAGTGGTTTTACCTGCTCCTAAAAAACCAGAAAGCACTGTTACAGGAAGTCTTCTTGAGACATTAACATTCATATAATTGTTCCTAAAAGTGTGTTACAAATAAAATAACATACGTGTCAAGACCTTAAAGAAACAATTTATTTGTATAGAGTTTTATTTTCTTACTTCAGCGTAAACTTTGCTTGTGCCATCTTTAAACAGAATAAGCACATCATATGGCATAAACTGATTGTTATATTCCATTCCTGGCGATCCCAAAGGCATACCAGGTACCGACAGTCCAATAGCATTTGGATGATTTTCAGAAAGAAACTTTTTTATGAATTTGCTAGGAATATGACCTTCGAATATAAATCCTTCAGACGATACGGTTGTATGACATGATCTATATTGAGGGTCGATATTATATTTCTCTTTGATCTTCGTTAGGTTCTCGTGATCTTGTCCGTAAACAGTTAAACCATTTTCCTCAGCATGCTTCATCCACATTTTGCAGCAACCACATGTTGGAGTTTTATGAACTAAAAGGATTTGTTCTGAGTTAGAATCTAAAATATCACCTCCAGAAATTACAACAGGCATAAACATGATTACAATAAAAATATATGAGAATTTTCTTAGCATCTCATCATTTTATTCTTTTTATATGAGAGAATCTATATATGAAAATTATTGGAATTTTTTTATTACTTTTTGGGTTAGTTGGATGTATTCCATTTGTACCAATAATTTAAAATTACAATAATAATATTCTTATTTTTTCTGATTTTTCCTATCAAAAATTTTCATTTACAAAGTAAAAAACTGATGATAAATTTAACGAAATTGTATTATATTTTTAGGGGGTAATATGTCTCATCCAAACCATCCAAATGTTGATCAAAGTGATAGGGTAGTTCCAATAAATTTAAGACAAAGCGGAAGAACGCCAACTGAGCTTTTAATTTCAACAAGAGTAAGAAAATCTCCCTTTTGGCATCTATCACATGAGGCAGGATGTTGGAGAGCAACTGTTTATAACAGAATTTATCATCCAAGAGGTTACGTAAAGCCTGAGGATGGAGGTGCAATGGTTGAATATGATGCCTTAGTCAACAGAGTAACCATGTGGAATGTTGCTGTTGAGAGACAAATTAGGGTTAAGGGGCCAGATGCAGAAGCATTTACAGATTTTGTTATTACAAGAGATGCAACAAAAATTGAGCCGATGCATGGTAAATATGCAATTTTATGTAATGAAAAAGGTGGGATTCTCAATGATCCTGTTTTGTTAAGATTATCCGAAGATGAGTTTTGGTTTTCTATTTCAGATAGTGATTTATTATTTTGGTTACAGGGTGTGAATGTTACTAAAAAATTTGACGTTGAGATTGACGAAATTGATGTTTGCCCTCTTCAAATTCAAGGTCCTTTGTCAGAGGACCTTTTGGCAAAAATGTGTGGTGAAGAATTGAGAGAAATTCCCTATTATGGGTTAATGGAAACAAACATAAATGGTGCAGACTGCGTTATCAGTCAAACTGGATTCACTGGTGAAAAAGGCTATGAAATTTATGTTCGCGATACTCATGAAAATGCAGAAAAAGTTTGGAATCAAGTCTTAAAAGATGGAGAGGAATTTGGCTTGATGGTAATTGCACCAGCTCATCACAGGAGAATAGCTGCAGGCATTTTGTCATGGGGCCAAGATTTAGACCATGAAACTTCTCCATTTCAAGTTAATTTGAGTTATCAAGTTCCAAGAAATAAAAAAGCAGATTATATTGGCAAAGAAGAACTTGAAAAACAAAGAGATATTATTGATGATGGTAAAGAACCATTTAAAATGAAAATGGTTGGTATCACTCTAGGTGGTAAAGAGATCACTGATTATGCACCTGATTTTTGGATAGTCGCAGATACTGATGGTAATGACATAGGCTATGTAACTTCTCCTTGGTGGTCACCTGAACTAGGAACTAATATTGCACTTGCTTGGGTTCCATGGTCAACATCAGAAGTTGGTTCTGAATTACTTGTCAAATTGCCTGACGAATATTCAATTACCCCAGGTGAACCTGTTCAAGCGCAAGTTGTTGAAATTCCTTTCAGAGAATCTGTTAATCCTAACAAAAGAGAAGTTGAGGCTGCAAAAGGAAAAGATTTCGCAGAATAAGCAATCATCTGAAGCAGAAATTATTGTCAAAATATCTGCATTATATTTTCAATGGATTTGATAGAAGATAACAAATTTCAAAATGCTTTTTTGATATACGTCAGTATTGATTTGTTTTATGAAAAAAATGAACTTGAAAATGATTATGATGAGTTTAAAAGTCTTGTTATTTCATCAGGATTAGAAATAAAAGATTTTAGAAACTTTAATCAAAAAATTCCATCTATAAATACATTTATAACAAAAGGTAATCTTGAAAATTTAAAACTTCAGATTTCAGACAAAGATATAGATATATTAATTATCAACCATGAGTTAAATGCTTCACAAACCAGAAATCTTGAAAAATATTTTAATAAAAGAGTAATTGATAAAACTGAACTTATTCTCGATATATTTGCCTCTAGAGCATCGTCTCATATTGGTAAATTACAAGTAGAGCTTGCTCAATTAAAGCATCTTTCAACAAGACTAATAAGAGGTTGGACACACCTTGAAAGACAAAAAGGAGGAATTGGCTTAAGAGGACCTGGTGAAACTCAGCTTGAAACTGATAGAAGGCTTATCGGAAAAAGAATCAAAAGACTTAATGAAAGATTAGAAAAATCACATAAACAAAAAGAGATAAATAGATATTCCAGAAAAAAAAGTAGAAACAAGTTAGTTGCATTAGTTGGATATACTAATGCAGGAAAAACAACCTTATTTAATAAATTAACTGAGAGCTCTCAGCTTGCAGAGGATAAACTATTTGCAACTTTAGATTCTGTAACACGAAAAAACAAACATCCTAAATATGGTCCTATCTTATTTTCTGACACTGTTGGATTTATATCAGATTTACCAACTCAGCTTGTTGAGTCATTTAAAGCAACCTTGGATGAACTAACGGCTGCAGATCTTTTGTTACATGTTGTTGATATTCATGACGTTGATTACAGGACAAAGATTCAGAAAGTAAATAATATTTTGAGTGATATTGGAGTTTCAAATATTCCTCAAATTATTGTTAATAATAAATGTGATCTTTTAGATAGCTCTAAAATAAAACAATTAAAAAATAGAAAACAAAATGAAGTATTTTTATCTGCTGAAAATGGAAATAAATTCGAAGATTTAAGATCAAAAATAAATATGATCCTATTTAATGGAATATATAAAGGTTGGATATCTATAGAAAAAAATATGGGAAACGTTCGCTCTTCATTATTTGATATGGGATGTGTAAAAGAGGAAAAAATATCTCAGTGCGGAAAAATGTTTGTAAAGATAAAAATTGGAAATGATGAATTGAATGAATTACTAGATATTAAAGGTTTTGAAGTTTGTCATGATAAGGATATACTTTTAAAACATTATTAAATTCAAAAACATTATGAACAAAATAAATAACTTTCTTGAATCAATTGCTAAACCATTAATGCCAATTACCCCTTGGCTTCTAAGACTTGGATTAGGAACGTCTTTTATTTTGCATGGTCTTGGAAAATTTCCATTACCACCTGAAAAAATGGTTACCTGGTTTGAGAGCATGGGTTATATGTATCCTGAAATTGTTACAAGCCTTGTTGCTTTAGGTGAGGTAGGAGCTGGAGCAGGAATAATTATAGGTGGTCTTATGAAGAATAACATTGGTAATGTTGTCACAAGGTTATCCGGAGGAGCAGTTGCAGTAATAATGATAGGGGCGATCTTAATAGCTCATTCAGATTGGCTAGTAACAAAAAAACTCTTTATGAGTGAGCAAATTTTCTTATTTATTTTAGGTACTTATTTCGCAATAAGAGGAAATAAGTAAACTCTTTCAAAATAAAATTTCAATAAATAACTCTCAATAAATATCAATTTATAAAATAATTACATAATTTGATTGCAAATCTAAATGATAATCATTATCATTATCATTTATGAAAGCTACTTTATTGGTCATTCCCCTAAAAGTGTGCAGTTTTTCTGATTTTGTAATCAAAAAATCTTTAGGCGAAAAGAGTAGCTTTCATTTTAATTATGTGATGAAAATACTATGAACAAAATATTTAAAAGAATCTCAGATGATATTTCAGCAATACTATTTATTTGTTTTCTATTAATTACATCATTTGTTGTTGCTCAAGATAATGATGAGGATGTAGAGGAAGTAATTGTCAAAGGGAATGTATTATATTCAGACCAAGTGACTGCTCTGAAAACTCCAGTGCCTGTCCTTAATGTTCCACAAACAGTTTCAATAGTTACTGACGAGGATATTCGTAAACAAGGCTTCAGACAAATTGGTGATATTGTGAGATATACACCCGGTGTAAATACATCTCAAGGTGAAGGACATCGTGACGCTGTTGTTTTTAGAGGAGTCAGATCAACTGCAGACTTTTTCCAAGATGGAGTCAGAGATGATGTGCAATATTATAGGTCGCTCTACAACGTTGAACAGGTTGAAATACTTAGAGGACCAAATGCGCTTCTTTTTGGAAGAGGCGGAACCGGCGGTGTGATTAATAGAGTATCAAAGAAAGCTGTTCTAGGTGAAACATTTGGTGCCATAGACTTTGGAGTAGACGATTTTGGAGCAAGCGATATTGCTGTTGATTATAACTCAATAAATAGTGATAGTTCTGCTTTTCGAGTAATGATCCACAGTGATGCATTGGAAAATCACAGAGATTTTTATGATGGAGATAGATTAGGAATTAATCCAACTGTCAAAATTAAAATGAGTGATAAAACTACTTTAGATCTTTCATATGAATACGCTGATCATGAGCGTTTTATTGATAGAGGTATTCCAACAGAAAATGGCAAACCTGTTAAAAGATTTAAAAATATTACATTTGGTGACTCAAAAGGTGATAACCTTCAAACATTAAAAGCAGATATCTTCAGAGCAACCTTAAGCACAGATTTTTCAGATACCAGTAAAGGAAATCTTACTGTTGTTTCAAGCGAATTTGAAAAAATGTATAAAAATTATTATGCATCTAGCTACACTGCAGGTGCTTCTGTTGTAACAATGGATGGATATCTCGATCCTACCGAGCGTGAAAACATAATTATTACAGGTAATATAGTTAACGAAATGCAAATTGGATACGCAACCCACACAATTCTTTTTGGTGGTGAGTTAATTGATACAACAAATAAAAACAAAAGGTATGATACTTATTGGTCTACAACAGCTGATGATAATGAAGTTTTTAATATAACCAGACCAATGGATTTCACTGTAAATTCAGCTGGTGTGACAACAAATAATGATTTCACTGCAGACTTGAACAGACAAACTCAATCTGATATTGAAGTAACATCAATATATATTCAAGATCAAATAGATGTATCAGAAAACCTTAAAGTCATGATTGGTGGACGTCATGATACGTTTGATATAACAGTAAAAGATGTAAAAAATGGAACTGCTCAATCAAGAGAAGATAAAGAATTCTCACCAAGAGCTGGGATCATTTATAAACCAAAAGAAAATGTTTCTTACTACTATAGTTACAGTGAAAGTTTTCTTCCAAGATCTGGTGAACAGTTTAAAGCTCTTTCAGCAAGCAGTGCGGCATTAGACCCTGATGTTTATGAAAGTAGCGAGATAGGTGTAAAAGTAGCAATTAATGATGACTTAAGTTTTGTTGCTGCTTATTTTGATAGCGAACAAACTAGAGCCGTTAGAGATAGTGTAACTGGTGAAACTAATGAAATTGTTGGTTTAGTAGTAGATGGCTTTGAGCTGGAGTTAAAGGGTAAAGTATCTGACAAAATGAGTTTAGTTGCAGGTATTTCAAAAATGGATGGACAAACAAGTTCAGGTGGTGAACCTCGTGAAATACCTGATCATACATTATCATTTTTTGCTACCTATGATTTAACAGATAAATTTGCATGGTCTCTTGGTATGACAAGACAAGGCGAATCAAATATAGGAAACAATAATCCAGACAGAGTTTTGCCATCATATACAAGAATTGATTTTGCCGCTAACTATCAAATCGCTGATGACTTAAGCTTTACAATGAATATTGAAAATCTAACTGATACTTTATATTTTCCACATTCTCATAGCTCACATCAAGCATCAGTTGGCGAACCATTTAACATAAGAATTTCATTGAGAAAAACTTTCTAATTTTTAGAGGAGAGGGGTGTTTAAATGTACCCCCTTAAATTAAGAGGGGCAATTCAATTGCCCCTTTTTTTAAAGTAGAATACCTATACATGAAAGACTACTTAAAATATGACGATACCCAAGTTTTCAAATACGATAACGTTGTTTTAGCTGTAATTTATACAATTGGTCATATTCTTATTGCAATGACCTGTAATAGAATCATTACTGGTGCGACTCTTGATATGGCAGCAGCTGATGCGTTTATTGAACCAATAATAAATGGCTTTTGGTTTTATTTATTATTAGTGGTTTTAAAAAAAATTATTGTAGATAAGATAAATTATTCTCAACAAAGCTTTCTTAAAGCAGACAACATTGGAATATATTTGGCTATTTTATATACATTCGGCCATATTTTTATAGCAATGACATGTAACAGATTGCTTACAGGGGCGCCCCTCAATTTAGCTGCACTGGATGCGATTATAGAGCCAATCATTAATGGATTTTGGTTTTACTTGTTATTTGAGGTATTTAGCAATTATAAATTAAGAGTTCAAACTTCTGCTGCTGGAAGAAGTAGTAAAAATCCATCTTCATTACAGTCTTCAAAATTTGCGCCTATCAATAATAAAAATAATTTAGATTAAATTCACAAAAAACTCATCATTAAAGTACAATACTTCAATTCAATGTGGGGCTATAGCTCAGCTGGGAGAGCACCTGCTTTGCAAGCAGGGGGTCCGCGGTTCGATCCCGCGTAGCTCCACCATAAATTCAGAATAAATTTATATACTTTTTTTTTATTTTTTTATAATATATACATGTTTAGAATTCGTTAAACTGCACTGTAAAATTTAAGGAGAATCAGTAATTATGGCTGAGCAAAAAGAAGGTAAATGTCCCGTTATGCATGGGGCTATGACAACAAATAGTTCAACTGGTACATCAACAAAAGATTGGTGGCCAAATCAACTAAATCTTAATATTCTGCATCAACATGATGCAAAAACAAATCCGATGGATGATGATTTTGATTACAGACAAGAGTTTAAGAAAATTGATTATGAGGCTCTCAAACAAGATCTTAATGATCTAATGACTGATTCACAAGATTGGTGGCCAGCAGATTATGGACACTATGGACCATTTTTTATAAGAATGACATGGCATGCTGCCGGTACGTATAGAAGTACGGATGGTAGAGGCGGTGGAGGCACTGGTGCACAACGCTTTGCACCATTAAATAGTTGGCCTGATAACGGAAACCTTGATAAGGCTAGAAGACTTTTGTGGCCAATAAAACAAAAATATGGGAAGAAAATTAGTTGGGCTGATTTATTAATCCTTGCAGGTAATGTTGCTATTGAATCAATGGGTGGTGAGACTTTTGGTTTTAGTGGAGGAAGACCAGATATTTGGGGCCCAGAGGAAGATATTCATTGGGGTGTAGAATCAGAATGGTTAGATAACAAGCGTTATAAAGGTGAAAGAGAATTAGATAATCCTCTTGCTGCTGTACAGATGGGTTTAATATATGTTAATCCTCAAGGTCCAGATGGAAACCCTGATCCTCTTGCTAGTGCTCATGACATACGAACAACTTTTGGAAGGATGGCAATGAATGATGAGGAGACTGTAGCTCTTGTTGCTGGTGGTCACACTTTTGGCAAATCTCATGGAGCTGGACCTGAAGATAATGTTCAACAAGAGCCTGAAGGTGCTCCACTTGAGGAAATGGGTTTTGGTTGGTCAAGCACATTTGGTTCGGGTGTGGGCAGCGACACTATTACAAGTGGTATAGAAGGAGCTTGGACAGCAAACCCAACTAAATGGGACAATGGATACTTTGATCTTTTATTTGGCTATGACTGGGAATTAACAAAAAGTCCGGCTGGTGCCCATATTTGGCACGCAATTGATCAAAAAGAGGAAGATATGGCACCTGATGCGGAAGACTCATCAAAGAAGGTTCCAACAATGATGACTACCGCAGATATGGCACTTCGTGAAGATCCAAGCTACAACAAAATTTCAAAGAGATTTCATGAAAATCCAGATCAATTTGCTGATGCCTTCGCAAGAGCTTGGTTCAAACTTCTTCATAGAGACATGGGTCCAAAAACAAGATATATGGGACCAGAGGTACCTGAAGAAGAATTAATATGGCAGGATCCTGTTCCCATTGGTAGTGCAGAATACGATATCGATAAAGCAAAGAAATTAATTGCTGACTCAGGTTTATCTATTCAAGAAATGGTTGAAACTGCATGGGCAAGTGCATCAACCTTTAGAGGTTCTGATATGCGTGGTGGTGCAAATGGCTCAAGAATTAGATTAGCTCCTCAAAAAGATTGGGAAGTAAACAACCCTAAACAACTTACCAAGGTTATAGAAGTATACGAATCAATATCTAATGAAGTCGGAGCATCAATTGCAGACATAATTGTACTAGCAGGAAATGTGGCAATTGAAATGGCATCTGGCGTTGAAGTACCTTTCACACCTGGAAGAGGAGATGCTTCTCAGGATCAGACTGATATTGAATCATTTGAGGTTTTAGAGCCAAAGTCAGATGCATTTAGAAATTTTCATGCAAAAGGTGTGAATACAGCACCAGAGGAAATTATGCTAGATAAAGCACAGTTGTTAGGTTTAACAGCATCAGAAATGACTGTGCTGTTAGGTGGAATGAGATCTTTAGGCATCAGCTCCAACGGCTATGGATTGTTTACTGAAGATTCTAATAAACTCAGTAATGATTACTTTAGAACATTACTCGATATGTCTGTTCAATGGAAACCTAATGGAACAGGAAATTCTTATGAAGCATTTGATAGAAAATCTGGTGAAAAGGTAAGAACTGCATCAAGATCTGATCTTGTTTTTGGTTCAAATTCACAGCTAAGAGCAATTGTTGAAGTTTATGCTGAGGATGATTCATCAGATAAATTTGTTAAAGATTTTGTCTTTGCTTGGAATAAGGTTATGAACGCAGACAGATTTGACGTTCAGTAAATTAAGTCTTTAAAGTTCTCATATTAAACAGTGACTGGAATAAAAGTATTCCGGTTACTGTTATTACGTTACAACTAAGCTGAGCTAATAGTAATTTTGAAGAAATTAAGCTCATATTTATTGGGTTATACGTATATATGGCAAGGATGCTTAACATAGAGAACAACAAAATAAGCTGATAGGCAATTTTCTTTCCATGCATCAAAAATCCAGTTAAAGACGCTAGAGTAACTAAAGATACTCCAAATAAACATATCTCAAAGTACGAGAGTAAAGACGCATTTATAAAAACAAGATTGAAGACTGTTGTTGTAAATAATATTTGCGTAATACTAAAAATTTTAATGTCTGTACTTATTGTAGGATTAAATTTTTTGTAAAAGTCTTTTGGATCTTTCTCTTCGATACAATCCTCAGGCCTCCAATATGTTTCTGCAAACCATACTTTAATTTTATCTTTCCATAACTTAGTTTTGATAGTGTCCTTTATCATTATTGAAAAGACTTGAAAATTTGCCCAAATAGGATTCCAACTATTTAGAGGAGTTGCTGTACCATAAACAGGTTTGAGCTCTTCTCGTTGAGGAGTATAAGTCCCAAACATCCTATCCCAAATTATGAAAACACCTCCATAATTTGCATCTATGTATTCTTTATTTTTTGCATGATGAATTCGATGATTCATCGGCGTGATAAAAATTTTTTCAAGAAAACCTAAATTCCCAATGTGTTCTGTGTGAACCCAAAATTGATAAACTAAATTAATACCGGCTACAGTTACGAATACTTCACCAGGAACTCCAATTAGCATCATCGGTGTATAGAAGATCCATTTCCATAGCCATCCTGTACTTGTTTGTCTCAAGGCAGTTGCTAAATTGTAATCTTCTCCATGATGATGAACGCTGTGTGTAGCCCATAAAATCTTAATCTCATGATGCATTCTATGCATCCAGTAATATGACAAGTCATACAAAAGAAAGGCAGCTATCCAGGTAAAAGGATTCTTAACAGATAAAAGTCCTAGGTTAAGATACTTACTAATATATATAAATATTGCACTCTGAACTCCAAAATTTAGCATTACAGGAAACCTACTTATCATTCCTAAAGAAATACTCGTTAAGGTATCATTCAAACGATATGTATTTTTGCCAATAAATAAACCATAGAAATACTCTATTATTATTAACACAAAGAAAGCTGGGACAGCTAGCGTAATAATGATTGACTTATCTGTTAATACTTCCATTTTCTATAAAAATTCTTCTAATCTGATTGAATAGATCTTAATGCACCAAGTACATTACCATATTCTCTGTTTTCTTTAAATACTCCACTAATATTAGCAAGTTTTAATCTATCTTCAATACCAGTTTTAATAACACTATTTAAAGATGTTCTCCCTAAGAAATAAACCTTATTTTCATTACACAAAAGAGCATTTAGATAAGATATTGTTCCAATGACTTCTCCAATCATATTTGAAAGTGATGCAGCAGCATGTTCTTTAGAGTTATTTTTATTATTTTTTGCTTTACCAAAATTTGAGGCAGTAATTTCTGGATATAAAGAGCCAATTTCATTCACAACATCTCCAATTAAAAAATCTAACTCCTTTCTATCTCCTTTTTTAGCTAATTCCTCTATATCTTTCACATTTTCAGTATTTATTAAATATTTTGATAGGCCCTGTAATGTCCCACCTCCAACTGATATTCCTCCCAAGTGGTTAAATTTACCGTTATTATGATGAATGCATGCAGTCCCAGTTCCAGCACTTACAGCTACGAAAGACTCCTCAGATATATCATATAAAGCTATCGCACCAAGGCCTATTGCATCTACTTCATTAATCTTAATTACAGGAACATCTTTATATGTGTCACTTAAATTACTAGATTTACCACCAGTTACTCCGATTTTATGCAAATTAGCAAAATCTAGATCAATTTCGTCAAAGATATAATCAATAAAATCAGTTGTTATTGATCTAGATGGAAATGAATAGAATATATCATCACCATTTTGATTTATTACGACATCTGTGTTTGTTATTCCAAAATCAATAGCAACAAACATTTATTAAACTTTATTCTAAAAAAGTTGCAGGCCAAGCCATTGGGAATTGTTGTTGTGGATTGAATACATTATCGCCAACTGCTGGGAATGCTTTCGAAGCAGCCTCTATTTCTTTTTCACTAATATATTCACTTGGAGTTAACCTGAAAACATCAAGACCTCTAGTAATTTCGGTGCCGTAGATAAAGCCATCGTAATAATATGTTGACCAATACCCCCCAGTAATTAATATATCTTCAAGGATAGGACCTCTATCAAAATACGCAATTTCTTTAGGCATAGAGGAGTCAGTAAAATCCATTATAGAAATACCACCTTGATACCATGCTTGAACAAATATATCTCTATTAGGTATTGGAATAATTGATCCGTTATGAGCAACGCAGTTTTTGCAGAATGCCAATAAGCAAAACCAATATCAGTTACAACATCAAGTCTTTCAGGGTTATAGGGATCAGTTATATCAAATAAGATTCCATTACCAGAACATGCACCAGCAGCAATATTTGCAGATGGGAAAACTGTAATATCATGACATTGATTTGTTGAGTTTGTATCTTGGGTATCATCACCATGATCACCACCTCGCCATAATCCCGCAACATTGCCAGTTTCTAGGTCCATAAAGACTCTCGGGCTTTTAACAACTTTAGATTTCGAAGGATTTTTAATTGGTATTTCAATTATATCAATTGAAAAATAGGAAGAACCTCCGCCATCCCAGCCGAAACAATCTTCTTTTTCTTCTGTATCTCTAACTCTTCCAGTTCCAGAGTTATAAACTATGATTTTTTTTCTATCGCTAGATACTACAGAGTGCGTGTGTGAACCTCTGCAGGTTTGAACAGCTCCAACTTGTATTGGCTTATATAAATTAGATATATCAAAGATTCTAATACCTCTAAACCTTTCTGGACTTGAATCACTATTTACTCCCTCAAGTCCACAATCTATTCTGCTTCTATTTTCTTCTACAGACATAATCAAAAGATTTCCAACAATTGAAACATCTCCTTGACCACCAGGACATACAACTGATGAAATTAGACTTGGAATGCCATCATTCCCTAACTCATAGATATTAAATCCATGATAACTTCCAGCAACAAGAATATTATCCTTAAAAGCCATATCAGTATTTGCAAAAGACAACATTGGTGATCTTAAAGATCTAGAAATTTCTGCAGTAGTTTTATCTTCATTATCCTCAGTTAAATCCTCCGAACCTTTTTCAGCAGGATTTTCAGGATCAAAAAAACCAGTTGGTTTTTTTAATGATGTTATTAGCTCCATATTAAAAATAGCTTCTTCGGCAATGAATAGTCCTCCAGCCAAACCGGCTCTAGGATCATCAGATAAACCAGTTAGTAGGGTGTTCATCCTTTCAATTTCAACACCTTGATCATTAATTAAATCTGAAACAAATTCATTTAATATTGGATCATAGGTATTTCCAGGATATTTTTTTAACTCCTCAACCATTTCTAATGCACCATCATGATGATTTATCATTAATTTAAGGAATAACCTATCAAAACCAGTACTTTCAGAATTGCTTAAATCGTTAAGTTGTTTAGGAGTAGCCATCCCAATCATATCTATATGATTATGAATGTTGTGATCGAGATGATTATGATGATGTTCATCTACTGCTTTTTTAAATTCATCTCTATCTTTTAACCAAGATTCCATAAAATTAATCTCATCTTTTTGAGATGCATCAATTCTTTTTGCAAGATCTAAAATTGATTTATTATTTGTTCTTTCATCTGCCATTTCAGACATCACAATAGCTTGTTCATGATGAACAATCATTCCTTGAAGAAAATCAACATCAGCTTTTATATATGAAGTATTAGCAATATCTGTTGCTTCTTTTGCATCAATTACTTTTGACGGATTGCCTGGTGCGCCTGGTTGAATTATTTGAGGATCTTGATTCAATTCAGAACCCACAATGTGCAGTGTTAATGCAGTAAAAAATATTAATTTAAGATTTTTTACTAACGTATTACTTTTCTTCCTCATGATTTACCTCTTTCGCTTCACCTTCAATAACATTTGATTTTGATTTATCTTTTCCAAATCTTAACCATAACCAAGTCCAATTCATTCTTTTTTTGTTTTTAAAAGACTCTATTTGATTTTTAGATGCTCGTATTCTTAATAAATAGAAGAATATTCCAAAAGAAACTAATCCAAGAAATAGAATCAAAGGATTTGAAGAAAACACTATCTAGATCTGAACTTCGCTAAAAGCCTCAGTATTTCTATATAAAGCCAAATTAAAGTAGTAACTAAAGCCATTGCACCAAAATATTCCATATACTTTGGAGAACCATACTCAGCAGATTGTTCAATGATGTCAAAATCAAGTACTAGACTAAATGCTGCCATAGCTACTATGAATAGAGATAATCCAATAGACGCATTACTACTGCCTGAAAATATTTCTGGAGATACGCCAGTAACTAAAGAGTATATAAGCGTTCCTATGTAAAATAAGAAGATACCAAAAACAGCAGAGCAGACCATTAAAACGAAGTTTTGACTTGGTTTAACAATGCAAAATGTTAAAGATACCGCCTCAAGAACTATACCAGGAAACATTGTTTCAAATGACAAAGAGATCAAGCCTATAAAAAATCCTTCTCCAAAAGCAAATATTAACCAGGTTTTTGGAGCTAAGTAGGGCCTTGGATTAATTATAAAACCAATAAAGGGCATCCAAAAACCAAAAGTAGCAACACTTGCAATTGCTGCTGCAAATATACCAATATATGAGAGCATAACAATTAATGGACTTGGAAAGTTCCATGAAATCGCTGCTGTAGATATAAGAATTGCTAACATTATGGCTGTCTTATTAACCGCCCCATCTAAAGTCATTCTTTCAGAATCTGACGATGCTCGAGAATCAAATGCGGAGGATCTTATAACTGGATTCCCAGATCTCCCAAAAGTATCAAGTGCTGCATGTTTAGACATTAATAATCTCCATATTTAATTCCATACTATTTAAGTGGAATTTGTCCAAATTTTTCAAGAGGCTTTTTCATTTCTGCCCAATCACATTCAAAATCATCTGGCGCATGCTCATATTCTAGCAATCCAAGTGCCTCAAATTTTGGCCTAACTTCATCTGTTAATAGACCAATCCTCTTTAAATTTGGCATCACTCTTGAAAATAAGAAGTTCCTAAACATTTCAAAAGTACCAGTACTTAATTGAAATTCTCTAGCTTCTTCAGCAGTCATTTTCAGAAATCTCTGCTCAGCCTGAGTATTTACAAGTCTATCTCTTGAAATAACACAAGCTTCGTAAGCAAACTGAGCTCTTTCATTTATCTCTTCTTTAGATAGTGTTGTTAAGTAATCTTCAAGATAATTTATTCCAAATGTTACGTGACGTGCTTCATCACGAACAACATAGTGGAGTAGTTGTTTTAAAAGTGGGTCTTTTGTAATAGCTTTAAGCATTTGAAATGCCGCAAGAGCCAAACCTTCAATGATTATCTGCATCCCAATAAACTTTAAGTCCCATCTTTCATCAGTGAGAATCTTATCAAGTAATAATTTTAATGATGGATTAATCGGGTAGTGAATACCAATTTTATCCTGAAGATATCTATTGAATACTTCAACATGTCTTGCTTCATCAAATGTTTGAGAGGCAGCATAAAGTTTCGCATTATAAGTTGGAGCGCAGCTAGCTAATTGAGATGCTACAAGTAAGGCTCCTTGTTCTCCATGAAGAAATTGACTCATTAATTCCGCAGTATTATGTCTATCAAAAAGTATTTTTTCTTCTTCTGAGAGAGCTTGATAAGCTTCTAGCGCCTCATGAGGTAACTCTTCATCAGGTTCAACTAGTTTTTCATCAGCAGGGTGGGTATAGTCCCAGTTTAAATCAATTGAGCCATTCCAATTAAGCTCCTTACCTAATTCATAAAGTTTTTTAATTCTGTTGTCTGCAATCGTGTAATCCCAGTTATATGCTCCAGTTAGAGGAGTCTTAAATATCTCAACAACATCTTCAACTTGTTTTTGAGACAGATCTAAGTCTTCATCGAAGTAAAGTAAATCCTCTGGTGGCCCATCTTGGTTACGAATTTTCATAATGATAATTACCTATAAAATTATTTAAAATTCCCTGTTAAAGAAGTATTTTATAGCAATGTTTAATCCTTGAAAAGCTTTGTAAGTTCCTCTAAGAGCACTTCTCCAAGCTCTTCAGCCCTATTTATAGTTAGTGCATTTTTGTAATATTTTGTTACATCATGCCCAATTCCAATTGCTTGAAGTTCAACTGGGCTATCTTTTTCAATTTTTGAAATAATTTCTCTAAGATGATTATCTAAAAAGTCTTCACGATTTGCTGACAAGGTGCTGTCGTCAACCGGCGCACCATCGGAAATTACAATTAATATTTTTCTTTCCTCATGTCTTTTAAGAAGCCTATCATGTGACCATGCAAGAGCTTCACCATCAACATTTTCTTTTAATAGGCCTTCCCTTAACATTGCACCAAAATATTTTCTTGATCTTCTCCAACTATTATCGGCACTCTTATAAATTATGTGTCTAATATCATTCAGTCTGCCTGGATTGGAACTATTACCATTTATAATCCACAATTTTTTTGAGTCGCCACCTTTCCAATGCTTAGTTGTAAAACCTAGGATTTCAGTCTTTACTTGACATCTTTCTAATGTACTTCCAATAATATCAGCACATATAGCTGCAAGGCTTATAGACCTCCCTCGCATTGATCCAGAGTTATCAATTAACAAAGTAACAATAGTATCCTTAAAATCATTTTCTGTTTCTTGTTTAAAGCTAAGAGGATATCCAGGGCTAGCGATAACTCTATGCAATCTTGAATTATCAAGAATTCCCTCTTCAAGATTAAAATTCCAACTGGTATTTTGTTTAGCCAAAAGTAGTCTTTGCAGTCTATTTGCCAATTTTCCAACAGTCGGTATATGTGGCTTAATTAAATTATCTAATTGATTTCTTAAACGCATTGATTCTTCATTTGTTACGAGATCTTTTGCATCAATAATCTCATCAAAATTTGATGTATAAATAGAATAGTCTTCTTTATATGGAGTTTGGAAATCATTATTTGGATAAGTTAGAGACTCAATCTCATCTTCAATTGAGGTATCATCGATATTTGATGTTGCGTCCTGTATATCAATATTTAAGTCATCATCAAAATCTTTTAAATCTATTTTTTCTTCTATTCCTGAGTCTTCTTGAACAGTTTCTTCGTTATTGTCAATATCATCTGTTGATCCTGGCGCTTCTTCAAAATTATTTTCTTCATCTTCAACATTTTCTTTAACTAGATCTAATTTTTTAAGAAATTGGATTGCATTTTTTTCAAAGCTGACTTGATCATCAAGATTTTTTATCAGATCTTCTCGAATTGTGTTTGCAGACGCATCAATCTTATATTTTTCGATAAATTTTGAAACTATATTTTTTGAATTTTCACTCAAATCAAAATTCATAAATTCTTTAAGCCATAAATTTGCTCCATATGATAAAAAATTTAGAGATTTTTCGTCTTCTAGTTCATTGCTTCTAGAATTTGTATATTCTGATATATTTCTTGCAGAACCAAGATATTTTGAAGAACCTAATAACTCAACTCTGGCAATTTCTAATTCATTAAAAATCATTCTTGCAGGGAGGGTGAGTTGAAAATCTTTATTTTTCTTATGGTATAAATGCCAAAACGCTTGAAAATCAGATTCTCCTCGCCATTTATTTAAATCTTTAAAAGAT
>LULK01000838.1_pt1 | contig 19792 bp, 22 predicted proteins | sample 728181 | NCBI WGS metagenome assembly LULK01 (sample SAMN03860291, study PRJNA289734) | marine metagenome | biome: seawater column; feature: ocean; material: water; isolation source: Red Sea water column Station 169 - depth 10m | place: Saudi Arabia: Red Sea | collected 2011-10-15 | depth 10 m | reverse complement strand
AAAGGTTTTTTTCAGCTTAAAGAAGACGGAAGAAAATATCGAGGATGGAAAGAGGATGGTCATGGTAGTGTAGATCTTAAGAAGGCAATCGTTGAATCTTCAGATGTTTATTTTTATGAACTTGCTTCAAAACTTACCATTGATAGGATTTCATCATTCTTATTGAGATTCGGTTTTGGAGAAATCAGCGGTATAGATTTGATTAATGAATCAAAAAGTATTTTACCAACCAGAAATTGGAAGTTAGGAAATATTGGTGAAGCTTGGTTTGTAGGAGATACAGTAAATATCGGAATTGGGCAGGGATACATAAGCTCAACTCCACTCCAATTAGCAGTTTCACTCTCTGCAATCGCAAATAAAGGAAAGATTTTTCAGCCTAAACTAATAACCAACAAACAGCTCGATGATTATGAGCCTGACCTTTTGATGGAGGTGCAACTTGAAAATCCAAGACATTGGAATATTATTGAAAAATCAATGATCTCTGTGATTAATTCTTGGAATGGAACAGCTCATAATTTATACGAAGAAGGAGGTATAACTATAGCTGGTAAAACTGGAACTGCCCAAATTAAAAGTCTTATTGATCAAGAACTTACTGTAAGAGAAGAATATGAGGGAATACGAAAAGATATAAAAAATAGGGATCATGCTCTTTTTGTGAGTTATGGTCCTATCCCTGACCCAAATTTAGTTGTTGTTGTTATAGTAGAAAATGGTGAATCTGGAAGTGCCGTAGCTGCACCTATTGCTAAGCGTCTTATTGAACAATATCAAATAAATATTGATGAATCATGAGCAATAGAAATCCTCTTGATTATTCTTTAAATAAACCGTTAGTTACAAGTTTTAACCCTTTTAGCTATATATTCAAGGACATAATACTGGTGTTAGCTCTTATTGCTGTCCTTGTCTTTGGCTTGGCAATGTTGTACAGCTCAAGTGGTCAATCCTTTTCGATGGTCATGCGTCAGTCGATTTATGTTTTTGCAGGTTTGATAATGATGATCTTCACTTCTCATTTAAAACCTGACTCTTATAAAAATATTTTGATGCATTCTTACTGGATCGGTCTTTTACTTCTAATTTATGTTCTGTTTAATCCAGCCGAAGGCTATACAACGAGTAGATGGATAGATATAGGTTTTTTTCAGTTTCAACCATCTGAAATTATAAGATTGGTCTTGCCATTATCAATCGTTGCTTATTTGCATAGGAAGGAATCAAAAATAAGACTAGAAGATTGGCTATATACAACTTTAGCCGCCCTCATATGTTCATACTTAGTTTTTGAACAGCCTGATTTAGGAACTTCTATAATAGTTTTTACGTCTGGAATTATTCCAATATATTTAGCTGGGTTACCCTATAAGGTTATAGCTGCTTATGGAGGTGTCTTGGCAATTGTTTCTCCTTTTATTTGGTCTAGCTTATTAGATTACCAAAAACAGAGGATCCTGACTTATTTCGATAATAATGTTGATCCACTTGGAGATGGATGGAATATCGCCCAGTCGCAAACTGCCATAGGTTCTGGAGGTTTTTTTGGTAAGGGCTATTTAGAGGGTACTCAAAGTCAACTCAATTTTATACCCGAAAGTCATTCAGATTTCATTTTTTCTGTTGTCGGAGAGGAGCTAGGCTTATTGGGAATAACTTGCCTATTTATTGTTTATGGAGTGATCATATGGCGAACTTTTAAGATAGGTCTATCAGCACAATCACCTTTCGAAAGACTTGCCTGCTGTTCTTTGGGATTCATCTTTCTTTTATTTATTCTAATCAATGTGTCTATGGTTATCGGTATAATTCCAGTTGTTGGAGTGCCTTTACCCTTGGTTAGCCAGGGGGGAACTTCAATAGTTGTGCATTTATTGGCTTTTGGAGTTATTCTTTCTGCCAAGAGACCTCAGTTATGAATATAAGAAAATATTACAAGATCCTACTAATTGCCTTTTTTGCTTCGCAAAGTATATATTCTGATTATTCCGAAAACGATGAGACCGTTGAATTTATAAATTATATGGCTCAAAAACACGGATATGAAAAATCTTATCTTGAAGATATTTTTCAACGTGCAAAATATCAAGAAAGGGTCGTTAGGATAATGAATAGACAACCTGAAGGCACCATGACATGGGAAAGGTACAGAGGGATCATGGTTAATGAATCTAGAATTTCCGCTGGTAAAGAATTTATTAAGTCGCATAAACAGGATCTAAAAAGAGCTGAAAAAATATATGGTGTTCCAGCTGAAATTATTGCATCTATCATTGGAATCGAAACTAGATATGGGAGAATTAAAGGAAATATTAGGGTAATAGATTCGCTATCCACCTTAGCTTTTGATTATCCTCGCAGGTCTAAATTCTTTAAAGTTCAGCTAGAAGAATTCCTTTTACTGAGTAGAGAGGAGAACTTTAATCTGGAAGAGATAGAGGGTTCAATAGCTGGTGCTATGGGGTATGGTCAATTTATGCCGGATAGTTATAGGGACTATGCCGTAGATTTCGATAATGATGGAGTGAGAGATATTTTAAATAATCCTATTGATGCTATAGGTAGTGTCGCTAATTTCCTAAACAAGAAAGGCAAATGGAAACCAAATGTGCCTATAGCCATGAGAGCTAAAGCCATAAGCGAAGTAAAAGAAATTAAGTCATCATTCAAACCCTACATGACAGAAATTGAGCTAGAAAAATTTGGGCTAGAAGCGACCAAAATTATTCCTAGTAATCTTAAATTTGTTCCTATCTCACTTAATCTTGAAGACGGTTACGAGTACTGGCTTGGTTTTGATAACTATCAATCTATTTCCAGATATAATAGAAGCAAGCTATATGTGATGGCTGTCTTTGAATTTAGCAACTCACTATCCAAGTTTTTATAAAATGAAAAAATTAAAGAAATTACCTTTTTTTATAGCTTTGCTAAGTGTTGTTTCAACTATTTCGCTTTATTCTGAAGAGAGCTTTATTCCAAAGCCTCCCTCCTTAAATGCTTCAAATTATATTTTGATGGATTCAGTATCAGGAAGAATACTTGCTGAAAATGATTCTGATGAGAGGATTGAACCTGCAAGCATTACTAAAATTATGACTGGCTATGTTGCTGCAGATCAAATAGCTCAAGGATTTGTAAGTTTAGAAGATGAAGTATTAATTAGCGAGAATTGTTGGAGGAAAGGCGGTTCTAAGATGTTTATTAGAGAAGGAACAAAAGTTCTTTTGTCAGATTTAATCAAAGGAATGGTCATACAGTCCGGTAACGACGCTAGTTGTGCTATTGCAGAGCATGTGGCCATTTCTGAGGAAGGCTTTGTTGAGCTTATGCAGCTCTATATTGAGGAGATGGGCATGGAGAATACCCAATTTAAAAATGTCAGTGGTTGGCCAGACCCTGAGCATTATTCTTCAGCAAAAGACCTGGCAATTTTAACAAAAAATCTTATAGACAAATTTCCTGATCACTATGCTCTTTATAAAGAGAAGTACTTTACTTTCAATGAAATCAAACAAAGAAATAGAAATAGCCTTCTATGGCAGGATGAGTCTATTGATGGGGTAAAAACAGGCCATACCGAAAGTGCTGGATATTGTTTAGTTTCCTCGGGCGTTAGAAATGACACAAGGTTAATTGCTGTTACCTTGAGGAGCGCCTCGGAAAAATCTCGATTAACTGATAACAGACGTTTGTTAGATTATGGTTTCAGATACTACAGAACAAAACGGATTCTTGAAGCTGATTTATCTCTTGTCAATGAGCAAGTGTGGGGCGGTGAAGCAGATTCGGTAAATTTATCTTCCGCGGAAGAATTATATCTAACCCTATCACCCAGAGACTTTCCAAGAGTCGAACCTCAGATTAAGTTAAATGACTATCTTCAAGCACCAATTCAAAGAGGTCAGGTGGTAGGTAAGGTTGATTTAATTCTTGATGGAGACTCCCTTGCTTCTGTTGATCTTGTGGCTATGAAAGATGTTCCTGCGCTAGGTTTCTTTGGCAGAGCATGGTCAAATATTAAGTTACTTACATATCAGTTTCTTATGGAAGAGTAACAAGATTAATGTGGGTTTATTTAAACGGAGAAATAATTCCTGCTGATGAAGCGAAGATTTCTCCTCTTGATAGAAGTTTTACTTTTGGAGATGGCGTTTATGAGGTTATTCCTTCATATAACCAAGAATTATTCTTGTTTGAGGAACATTTACAAAGATTAAAGATATCCTTAGCCAAAACTTTTATACCTGCTCCAGCTGAACTTGATAATCTTGAGGATATTTTGAAGAAGTTACATGTTAAGAATGAATATCACAATCAGTCTTTCTACATACAAATTTCTCGAGGAGTTCAAGAGTCAAGATCACATACTGCATGTGAAAATATTATCCCAACTTTATTTATTAATTCGCAAAATTTAGATATCAACCCCTATAGAGGCAATGCCAATAAAGAAGGTTTAAGGGTTCGTTTAGAAGACGATATTAGATGGCAAAGGTGCGATATCAAAACAACGGCCCTCATTGGTAATATAATATCAATGCATGATCCCTTTCTAGAAACAGTAGATGAAATACTTTTACATAAAGATGGAATACTAAACGAAGGGTCTAAGTCTAATATCTTCTTGGTAAAACAAGGTAAGGTTTACACTCCATCTTTGAATCAGAATATTCTCCCTGGTGTTACGAGAAATTTTATAATCAATCTTCTTAAAAAAAATAATACAGAGGTCTTTGAGGAGGAAATTTCTGTAGATTCAATTTACGAATGTGATGAACTTTGGTTGACAAGTTCAACTAAAGAAATTCAGCCCGTTGCTTTTATTGATGACTATAAAATTCCTATAAAAAAAACTGAACAATTAATTTGGTATAAAGCTCTGCAGCTTTTCAATCCACATTAAAAATCCAATGCCAGATCTCTAATTGACTGCCATGGATTCTTATCTGATAAACCTTTTATAGCGGCATCTATTTCTGCAATATCTTTAAGTGAATCTTTTATTTTAGAATAAGAAAGACTACTAGAACGTTTAGAAAGTAAATCTAAGTAATATCTAGGACCCCAAATATTTTTTGTAGTCCCTTGTTCCAGGACTTTATATAGATTATTTATTTCTTTAGAAAGTGCCCACAATACTAGGGGAGGTTGTGTTCCTTCTGCTCTTAAAGTCTCAATGATTCTAACTGTTCTTTTTCTATTTCCTTCAAGAAAGGAATTAGAGAGATCGAATATTCCAAATTTTGAAGAATTAGAAATAGATTTTTCCATATTCGCTAATGTAATTTTTTGTTCAGAAAATAAAAGAGATAGTTTCATTAATTCATGGGACGCTGCCAGTAGATTACCCTCTGTTTTCTCCGATAAAAGTTGAATGGCCTGATCATCTAAATCAAGGTTTAAGCTTGAAGCCTTAGTTTTAATCCAGCTAGGCATAGAGCTTTTATTAACAGGTGGTTCAACTATAAAAATGCCACATTCATCTAAGGCTTTAGCCCAGGCACTGGATTGTTGCTTTCTTTCAAGCCTTTCAGCTGAAATGATAAGTAGTTTATTTTCATCCACATCAAGACAATAATCCTTGATAGCTTTTGAACCTTTGTTTCCTGGACCAGTTCCAATAAGCTTAATTTCAACTATTTTCTTTGAACCAAATAAATCAAAATTTTCATTTTCTGAACTGAGGAAGCTCCAATCTGTGTCTTTAGTAACTATATAAGTCTGCTTATCCTCAAAACCAGCTGTTTTTGCTTTCTTTATAACCTCATCAGTTAACTCAGAAATTTGAATTGATTCTTCTGCGAAGAAAGAATAAACAGAACCTAATTTTGTTCCTAAGTCTTTTATAAACTGAGCTTTACTTAATTTCATTGAATTGAGTAGATGCAATAAATTCTATATTCCTTATCGCTCTTGCAATAAAAGTTTTGGTTACTGATTGAATCTCTTCTTCAAATGCCAGAAGATTTGACTGGTTAAAATCAATAAAAGAAGAGTCCTCAAAAATATGCATTATTAAATTACCACCTTCATTTCCTATTTGATATTTCAATTTATAATCTAATCTTACTTGTGTTGTTCTTGCACCTTGTCCAGCAGACCCAACAAATTTTTCTATTGAATGACTAATTATTTTAAGCCGTGTGTCAGAATCTGCATTTCTAGATAGGACATAATTCTTTGAACTAAGCTGATTTTCTAATTCTAGATTCAGTTCAGACTTCTTGGCATCATAATTTAGGACTTCATTAGACAAACTTTTTGAGTGATTTCTGAGTTCATAGCCACAAGAATTAACTATTAAAACTAAAGTTAACATTAGTTTAATATCCAATGCCAGAGTTATTTTCATATAACTATATTCAGTATTTTTCCTGGAACATAAATTATTTTTTTAACTTCTGCACCATCTAAATGCTTTATTATTTTTTCGTCATTTAGAGCTATAGATTTAACAGAATCATCTTCAATTTCTGTATCTATCTCGATCTCAGATCGCAGCTTTCCATTTACTTGAATAGCAATTTTTAATTTGTCATCTATCAGTAAGGATTCTTCAATTTCCGGCCAAGGCTTATCAATAATCGACTCTTGAGGATAAAGTTGCCACCATAGATGCTGACATAAATGAGGCGTAATAGGATTTAACATTAATAGAATTGATTCAATAGCTTCATTGGCAACTTTTCTCATTTCTGGACTCGCACTTGAGTCAAACCATTCTTGAGGAATATCATTAGAGAGCTCCATTACAGCTGCTATAGCAGTATTGAAACTATGCCTTCTTAAATAATCATCTTTTACCTTAAATAAAGTCTTATGAATCTTTGATCGCATTAATTTCAAATCTTTATTTGAATGATTTACATCAAAATCTTCTGATAGGCCTGCATGTATATGCTTATTAACCAGTTTCCATATTCTGTTAATAAATCTATGAGCACCTTGTACTCCTTGATCAGACCATTCGAGAGATTGCTCAGGGGGAGCAGCAAATAATACAAAAAGTCTGACAGTATCTGCTCCATATTTTTCAATTAAACCCTGTGGATCAACCGTATTTCCTTTTGATTTAGACATTTTGGCACCATCTTTCAAAACCATACCTTGGCAAAGTAAGTTTGTGAAAGGTTCGTCTCCTTCAACTAGACCCAAGTCTCTCATGCATCTAAAGAAAAAACGTGAATATAGAAGATGTAATACTGCATGTTCTATGCCACCTATATACTGGTCTACCGGAAGCCAGTAGTTAGCTCTATCATCAAGCATAGAATCATGACTATCAAAACTAGCAAACCTTGCGTAATACCAGGATGATTCAAAGAATGTATCAAAAGTATCAGTTTCTCTAATAAGAGATTTACCTTCTTGATCGACGTTTAAGAATTCAGACATATCCTTCAAAGGAGAACTGACACCCTTGAATTCAACCTTGGAAGGTAACTCAACTGGCAAATCTTTGGCATGGAAATTTTCTTCACCATCACTCAAAATTGGGATCGGTGCCCCCCAATACCTTTGTCTTGACACTCCCCAATCCCTCAAACGAAAGTTAGTCTCTTTGTAACCACAGCTAAGTGCTGTTGCCTTTTTTTCTATCGCCTTGAATGCATCATCAAAGTTCAATCCATCAAACTCTCCTGAATTAATGAGAATATTTTTTTCAGTAGTTGCCTCTTGGATTTTAACTTCATCATGATTATTTTTTATAACTGGCAAGATGGGTAACTTGTACTTAGTGGCAAATTCAAAATCCCTTTGATCGTGAGCTGGAACTGCCATCAAAGCACCAGAGCCATAGTCACTCAGAACAAAGTTAGCAATCCAAATGGGTATTTTTTCTTTTGTGAAAGGATGAATTGCAAATAAATTTGTAAAAATGCCTTCTTTTTCTTGTTTAGCAAATTCAGCTTCTGATACTTTTATTTTGTTCTGCTTTTCGACAAATTCCCTTATATCATCTCTTTTTTCTGCAAGATCTGAAATTAGAAAATGAGATGATGATATAGCTATGAAGGAGACACCCATTATTGTGTCAGGTCTTGTTGTGAACACATCGATCACTGTTTCTCTGTCTTCAATACCAAAACTGAAATTCATACCTTCAGATTTCCCTATCCAATTTTTTTGTTGGGTTTTTACTTGATCTGGCCAACCGTCTAATTTATCTGTTCCTTGCAGGAGTTCTTCTGCGTAGTCTGTGATTTTTAGAAACCATTGCTTCAAAATCCTTTTTTCTACTTCTGCTCCTGATCTCCAGCCCTTTCCATCTATTACTTGTTCATTTGCGAGTACAGTCTGATCTACAGGGTCCCAATTAACTTCAGCTTCTTCTTGATAAGCTAGGCCTTTTTCAAGCATTTGCAGGAAGAACCATTGTTCCCATTTATAGTAATCTGATTCTGATGTTGCAAATTCTCTTTTCCAGTCATATGCAAAGCCCAGCCTTGTAAGCTGTTTTTTCATACTTTCTATATTTTCTGAAGTCCAATCTGACGGTTGGACCTTATTATCTATTGCAGCATTTTCAGCAGGTAGACCAAATGCATCCCAACCCATTGGCTGTAGTACATTTTTTCCAAGCATTCTTTGAAATCTACTTATTGCATCACCAATGGTGTAGTTTCTTACATGGCCCATGTGAATTGATCCACTAGGATAAGGAAACATGCTCAGGCAAAAGTACTTCTCTTTACTATGGTCTTCGGTTACTGAAAACGATTCATTTTCTTTCCAATACTCTTGAACCTGATGCTCTACGTCTCGCGGTTCATAAGGAAGATCTTTATCAAGCATTATTTTTCCTTATTGAGATTTTCTAGAATACATTTCATCTAGAGCTCTTTCCAATCTGGCTCTAGCATCTTCACGGTCATTGGCTCGACAGATTACTTTTGCAATAAGAGAGTCATAATATGGAGGGACTACATAATCTTTGTATAAATGAGAATCCATTGTAACTCCAATTCCTCCAGGCGCATGATATTCAAGAATTTTACCAGGGGAAGGCAAAAATGTTTCTGAGTTTTCTGCATTGATTCTGCACTCGATGGCATGACCTTTTAGGACAATATCTTCTTGTTTAATTTTGAGCTCTTCATCTCTTGCTATCCTCAGCTGTAGTTTAACCAAGTCAATTCCCGTAACACTTTCTGTGACTGGATGCTCTACTTGAATCCTAGTATTCATCTCAATAAAATAAAAATTATCCTTTTCATAGAGAAACTCAAAAGTGCCAGCACTTACATAATCTAATTGACGACATGCTTCTATGCACTGCTTATATATTTCTTGCCTTTTTTCCTCTTTAATTCCAGGTGCTGGAGCCTCCTCAATCACTTTCTGATGCCTTCTTTGCAAAGAGCAATCTCTATCTCCAAGGTGAATTATATTTCCGTGCCTGTCAGCCAGAACTTGAACTTCAATATGCCTGGGATTCTCTAAAAACTTTTCTAGATAAACTGTCGAATCACCAAAAGCCACTGCCGACTCCTGTTGAGTTAATTGAATCGCACTCTCCAACTCTTCGGCCGAGTAAACTATTTTCATGCCTCTACCGCCACCGCCAGAAGCCGCTTTAATTATTACTGGATAACCAAGTTTTTCTGCCTCCTCATGGACATTATCATCTACTGCTCCGGAAGTACCAGGAACAATAGGCAGGCCTGATTTTAATGCAAATTCTTTTGCAGAAACTTTATTTCCCATCATTCTAATGACTGACGCTGAAGGACCCACAAAATCAAAACCACTTTTTTCAACTTTTTCTGCAAAATCAGGATTTTCTGAGAGAAAACCATACCCTGGATGTACACCATCGGACCCTGACAGTTCCATGGCACTGATTATCGCTGGTATGTTTAAATAACTTTGAGAAGAATCTGCTGGTCCTATACAAATAGACTCGTCTGCCATTTTCACATGCATCAGATCTTTATCAGCTTCTGAATAAGCTGCGACAGTTGGGATTTTTAACTCTTTTGCAGCTCTGAGAATACGAAGTGCTATTTCGCCTCTATTGGCGATTAAAAGTTTACTAAGCATTATTTTGAAAGTTCAAAAAGTGATTGACCATATTCAACCGGCTCAGCATTTTCAACATTTATAGATAAAACTTTACCAGAGAACTCAGACTTAATTTCATTCATCATTTTCATTGCTTCGACTATACAAACCACATCTCCTTCTGCAACGATATCTCCAACCGATACAAAGGGTTTAGCACCAGGTGAGGCTGAGGCATAAAATGTACCAACCATTGGAGAATTTATTGAATTTCTTTCTTCTATTGTCTCTTCATTAGATTGAGTCTCTTCAGAGATAATTTCCTGTTTATTCTCTTGGGGTACCACGATAGATTGAGGTGGAATCTTTTGAAGATTTCCATGACTCTTTACCAATCTAACCGACTCTTCGCCTTCTTGTATTTCTATTTCATCAAGGTTTGAATTCTCCAACATTTCAATTAGTTTTTTTACTTTTCTTATGTCCATTATGTCTCCTAAATTATCAATTAAATTTTTTCATTGCTTTAACTAGAGCTAGTTCGTAACCTTCTACACCTAAACCTGAAATCACTCCCTCAGCTATATCAGATAGGTAAGATTTCTGTCTAAAATCTTCTCGCGCGTAAATATTCGAAATATGAACTTCAATGAAAGGAATGTTGACACCTGTTAATGCATCTCTCAAGGCTATACTGCTATGAGTTAAAGCTCCTGGATTAATTATGATGCATTTTACTTGATTATCTTTTGCAGAATGAATCAGATCTACTAACTCGTGTTCAGCATTGCTTTGATGGCAGATTAAATTACATTTTTTAACTTTAGAAATTTTCACCAGATGTGCTTCTATATCTTCCAATGTTTCAGATCCATATAAATCGGGTTCTCTTGTTCCCAATAAATTTAAATTTGGACCATTTAGGAGCATGTAGTTTGTCATTAGGGTTTTATGAGGTATTTTCGACGATTTTAAATGAATTTATAAGAAAAAGGTATCTGGGTTTTAGAAATTTTCTAAATTGTCAACCTGAATCTCTTTAATTATTGGAGGGTAACAAAACCCTTTCTCATTACACCCTTGATAAACTACCTTTACAGAACCAAGATCTTCTGTCATTTCTATTGTTTGCATAACGTTATTGTAGAAGACATCGACATTACCAAAGTAAATATCATTTATCCGTACAGCCTCACCCTCTATTTTTTGGTCTTCAACAAGATTGGTATCTAAAAAAGTTTTAAATTTATCTTTATACAAAAAGCAGTTTTCTTTAATAGTCCATGTAAGTATGATGCTTTCATCATCTTTTATATGAGAGCTAAAGGTAAAAGCTTCGTCTCCAGAAAGAACTTTATTGTTTGTAATTTTTTCTAGAAAAGATTCTGCAGTTAAAGAGTAAGAAGCGAACACAAAGACAGGAACAATGACAAAATATTTTTTCAAAGTTATTTTTATAGGTTTTTTTACTTTTATGATCATTAGTTGCTCTAAACAAACTCCTCAAGAAGTCATTATAAAGGATGCACATCTTTATGTTCCCTTAAAAGGCTCGATGATGACCAGCGGATACTTAAGTATGGAAAATACTGCCAATAAATCTTTCGTGATAACAGGAATATCATGTTCGTCGTCAAGAGCTGAGATTCATGAAACAAAAGTAAATGCTTCAGGTATCATGACAATGGAAAAAAAGGATACATTTGTTTTAAATCCTTTAGAAAAAATAATTTTTGTCCCTGGAGGGAAACATATCATGCTTTGGGGATTGAGTGACTCTACTGAGAATTATTTAGACTGTTCGTTCAATATCTCCGGTGAAGATCCTATAAATTTTAAATTTACGGTACAAAAGCGTGGATAAAATATTAGAAATTAATAATTTAGTAATTGATTTTGAATCAAACGACTCAATTTTTAGAGCTGTAGATGATATTTCACTTACTATTGAAGGGGGCAAAACATTATCTTTAGTAGGTGAATCTGGATCAGGTAAATCTGTTACAGCACTATCCATCCTACAGCTACTACCTGAGGGAACGGCTCAGTATTCTTCTGAATCATCAATCAAATTTGAAAATGATGAAATTATTGCTTGCCCTAAAAAAACCTTGTCGGCTTTGAGAGGTAATAAAATCTCTATGATATTTCAGGAACCAATGACATCGCTTAATCCTTATCAGAAAGTAGGCTTCCAGATAGATGAAACACTAATAATACATAAAAAATTGTCATCAAAGCAGGCTCTTATCCTCATCAGCTATCAGGAGGTCAAAGGCAAAGAATAATGATTGCTATGGCTTTGGCAAATGAACCAGAACTGTTAATTGCCGACGAACCAACAACTGCTCTTGATGTAACTGTTGAGAAAGCACTATTGGAATTGTTGTCTGATTTACAGAAAGAGTTTGGTATGTCTATATTATTCATTACTCATGACTTAAATATTGTAAGTAGATTTTCTGATGAAGTTTGTGTCATGAAAGAAGGAAAAATAGTTGAATCAGGGAAGGTTAAGGATATTTTTGATAATCCCCAGCATCCCTATACCGTCAAGTTACTTAAATCCATACCTGGCAAGAAAGCGGAACTAAATCTTGAGAATGAGCAGTTGCTCATTGGCCGAAAAGTGGACATAAAATATCCAATAGCCAAGAATATATTTGGCAAAACAATAGATTTTTTGAATGCTGTAAAAAAAGTTGATATAACAATTCACAGTGGCTCCACTACAGGCTTAGTTGGAGAATCTGGTTCTGGTAAGTCATCCTTGGCAAGAGCTTTGTTAGGCATTGAAAAGGCAGAGGGTAACATCATTTTTGACGGAAGAAATATTCATCAGTTGAATTCCAGTGAAACCAGAAGATTTAAAAAAGATTTTCAAATAGTTTTCCAAGATCCTTTTGGCTCCTTGTCTCCAAGGATGACAATTGGAGAAATAGTAGGAGAAGGGCTGAGAGTTCATGAACCTAGTTTAAGCAGAAATGAGAGAGAGAAAAAAATCATTAAGGCTCTTGAGGATGTCGAATTAGACCAATCTTCTTTTTCGAGATTTCCGCATGAGTTATCTGGTGGACAAAGACAAAGAGTCGCAATTGCAAGGGCAATTATTTTGGAGCCAAAACTTATATTATTAGACGAGCCTACCTCCGCTTTAGATGTTTCCATTCAGATGCAAATATTACATCTTTTGAAAGATCTTCAATCAAGACTTGGATTAGCCTACCTGTGTATAAGCCATGACTTGAAGGTCATTAGATTTTTATCTGATTATGTGTATGTGATGAAAGACGGCATTATAGTAGAGGATGGAAGTTCAGAAGATTTGTTTGAGTCTCCAAAACATGTCTATACAAAAGAGTTATTGGCTGCAGCTTTAGCTTAATTTATAAGTTCTCTTGTTTCTAACTTATAATTCCCCTCATGTCTAAGAATAAAAGAAAATATTCATCGGAGATTGTCGATGGCGTAGAACAGGCCCCTTCGAGAGCTATGCTAAGAGCAGTAGGTTTTGAATCTGAAGATTTTGATAAACCGCAGGTTGGTATTGCTTCAACTTGGAGTATGGTTACACCTTGCAACATGCATATCAATAAACTAGCTGAATCTGCCGCGAGTGGAGCTGACTCAGTCGGATCAAAATCAGTTATTTTCAATACAATCACAGTCTCTGATGGAATATCAATGGGCACTAAAGGCATGAGGTATTCACTTATTTCAAGAGAGGTAATAGCAGATTCCATAGAAACAGTAGTTGGCGGTCAAGGCTTCGATGGATTAATTACCATTGGTGGATGCGATAAGAATATGCCTGCATGTGTAATGGCTATGGCGAGATTGAATAGACCATCGATTTTTGTTTACGGAGGTAGCATCAAACCGGGATCTAATCGTACCGATGTTGTTTCAGTCTTTGAGGCGGTAGGAAAACACTCTGAAGGAGCTATAACTGATATTGAATTATTAGATATTGAGTCAACCGCAATACCTGGTCCAGGTTCTTGCGGAGGAATGTATACAGCAAATACAATGGCTTCAGCTATTGAAGCCTTAGGTATGAGTCTTCCCAATAGCTCAGCTCAAGAAGCAGTTTCTTCGAGTAAACTGAAAGATTCCTCAGATGCGGGTGAATCGATCATGAATTTAATTTCTCTAGATTTAAAGCCACGCGATATTATGACTAAGCAGGCTTTTGAAAACGCAATTGCTGTTGTAATAGCCCTTGGAGGATCAACTAATGCCGTATTACATTTATTGGCTATCGCCCATGAAGCAAAAATAAATTTATCTTTAAATGATTTTGAAAGAATTGGTAAAAGAACACCTGTCTTGGCAGATTTAAGACCAAGCGGGAATTATCTGATGTCCGAGTTGATCGAAATTGGTGGTATTGTGCCTCTGATGAAGAGTATGCTCGAAAAAGGTTTAATTGATGGAAATCAAATGACAGTTACGGGAAAAACTCTCGAAGAAAATCTTTCAGGCTATGATCATTATCCAAAAGATCAAAAAATAATTACATCAACAAATAAACCTATAAAAAAAGATAGTCATTTAAGAATTTTGTATGGAAATTTAGCGCCCTCTGGCGCAGTTGCCAAAATTTCAGGTAAAGAAGGTTTAAGATTCAAAGGAAAAGCAAAAGTCTATAACTCTGAAGAAGATGCAATGGAAGGGATCCTATCTAATCAAATATCAGAAGGTGATGTCCTGGTTATTAGGTATGAGGGACCAAGAGGAGCTCCAGGCATGAGAGAGATGTTAAGTCCAACATCGGCAATAATGGGCAAAGGTCTTGGTGACAGAGTAGCTTTCTTAACTGACGGTAGGTTTTCGGGAGGAACACATGGTTTTGTTGTGGGACATATCACTCCTGAAGCATATGATGGAGGTCCCATAGCTTTAATTAATGATGGTGATCTTATCTCCATCGATGCAACAACCAATCAGGTAAATATTGATTTGTCTGATGAAGAATTAGCTAAGCGAAAAGAGTCATGGCAATGCCCTGTACAAGAAGAGGAAGGAGGGGTGCTAGATAAGTATAGGTCTCTCGTTACTTCTGCTTCTGAAGGAGCAGTAACTACAAAAAAATAATTCTTTTACAATCTTGATAATTTGACTATTTAGTCCAATAATGGTTTTTTTTAATGATTCTTTGTAAATTCCAATCAAAAATATCCTAAGGAGGAAATATGAATGTTGTCACGCTGACGGATGACAATTTCGAAACTGAAGTTAATGCATCCGATAAACCTGTGCTAGTTGATTACTGGGCAACCTGGTGTGGTCCTTGTAAGATGGTAGGCCCAATTGTTGAAGAAATAGCTATCGAGTTTTCAGACAAAATTAAAGTAGGAAAATTAGATGTTGATACAAACCAAAACTCTGCTGCTAAACAAAATGTTATGAGCATACCTACACTAGCAATTTTTAAAGGTGGTGAGCTAGTTGCTCAACAGGTCGGTGCACTAAGTAAAACTCAATTAACAGAATTCATAGAATCAAATCTATAGAAAAAACTAGACTCTAAATACCAAGGAGGTTAGTATAAAACTATCAAAGTCTCTTTGGTCAACCCCTTATCTCAAGCAAGAACTTTATTTTATGCAATTAACAGAATTAAAAAAAATGCCGGTTGAACAGCTAATTGAGCTGGGTGAAGAGTGTGGCCTAGAAAATGCTTCGAGAGCAAAAAGACAAGATATTGTATTTGGAATTCTCAAGAGCAAAGCAAAGAATGGAGAAGATATTGAAGGTGAAGGTGTTCTTGAAATCCTTCAAGATGGTTTCGGTTTTTTAAGATCACCAGATTCTTCATACTTAGCAGGACCAGATGATATTTATGTATCTCCAAGTCAAATTAGAAGATTTGGACTAAGAACTGGGGATACAATAAGGGGTAAGATTAGATCTCCTAAAGATGGCGAAAGATATTTTGCAATTCTTAAGATTGAAGAAATAAACTTTGAACAACCAGACAAAACAAAAAATAAACCCTCATTTGAAAATTTAACACCTCTTTTTCCAGATGAGAGGATGCTTTTTGAATTAGGGACTGGAAGCACAGAAGATTTGTCTTCCAGGGTTATCGATCTCACAGCTCCTACTGGGAAAGGTCAGAGGTCTCTCATAGTCTCTCCACCTAAAGCTGGTAAGACGCTACTTCTTCAAAGTATAGCTCACTCTATAGAGAGAAATAATCCTGATGGTTATAGAAAAAGCAAAAAGACTTGTAGAGCACAAAAGAGATGTAGTTATTTTACTTGATTCCATAACTCGTCTAGCCAGAGCTTATAACTCTACTCAAGCGGCATCTGGGAAGATTTTAACAGGTGGAGTTGATGCAAATGCATTGCAAAAACCGAAAAGATTTTTTGGAGCGGCAAGAAATATAGAAGGCGGCGGAAGTTTGTCAATAATTGCTACTGCACTTATTGATACAGGATCAAGAATGGACGAAGTTATCTTCGAAGAATTTAAAGGAACAGGAAACTCAGAAATCAATCTTGATCGTAAAATTGCAGAAAAAAGAGTTTTTCCTGCGATTAATGTCCGTAAAACGGGGACAAGAAGAGAGGATCTGCTAACTACTGATCTTGAACTAAGAAACATCACAGTTCTTAGAAAACTTCTTAATGAGATGGACGATACAGCTGCAATGGAGTGGGTCCTGGATAAACTCAAGGATTACAAGACTAACGCAGAATTCTTTGAGTCTATGAAAAGAAAGTAATATTACTTCTCTTGTTCCTTGTTTTTACTAGCTCTTCCTGAGAAAAATAACTTCTCAGCTACCCCGATACAAAGTACAAAAACCAAAGTAAAAAAAGCTATAAAAGAGATCATCATTTCAGAGTTCACGATTATCTCCTTATTTAAAAACTCTATCTCGGTAGGAGGAAAAAGATTGAGAGAGTCATTGAAAGTAATAACCAAAGTTATACATAAGAAAATAAGAATGAGGAATAATCTAGCTTTCATAGAGATAAAATTTTGTTTGTCCACCTTTTGATTGTTTCATTTGACTTAATTTGGTTTTGAGTGAATTTATATCAAAGTCCTTTTCGCATTCAATATAAACCAATCCATTTTTTGCTAATAAGGCATTTTTATCAATTATATCCAATGATCTTTGAATCAAGTTTTCATGAAATGGAGGATCTAAAAAAATTAAATCAAATTTAACTTTTAAGTTAATAAAATTAATCGAAGTTGAGTTTGCATTAATAATTCTACATTTCTCTTTTATTTCGAGTTGTTTTGCAATCTCTTCAATTGAGCTACAAAGACTCTTTTGTTTTTCGATAAAGATGACCTCTTTTGCTCCTCTAGAAAGTGCTTCAAAACCTAAGGATCCTGTTCCAGCAAACATGTCGAGACAATTTTTATTGTCAAGATCGTTTAATAACCAATTAAAGAGAGTTTCTTTTGTCTTGCTCTCAGTAGGCCTTAAACTTTTATTAGGCTTAAAAGTTAGCTTTGTTCCTCTAAATTTACCGGCAATAATTCTTGTTGTTGCTTGTCTTTTGGCCATATGAACAATATTATGCTTTTTCAAACCACTAGTAACTAAATTTGATCCGTGGTTTTCCAAGATGGAAGATTTAAAAAAAAGCTATATCAATGCTATGAGAGGTGTTACCTCAACTGTGAGTATTATCTCAGCCAAAGCAGATGGTGAGAGACATGCAATGACTGCAACGTCGGTAACTTCTTTATCGTTAGACCCACCTGCCATGCTGGTTTGTGTAAACAAAGATGCTTCTATACATAACATTATCAATTATGGGTCCTCATTTTGCATAAATATATTATCTAATAGACAGAAGGAACTCGCCGAAGTGTGCAGTAAAAGCGAAGAAGGGGAAGCTAGATTTCAAGGTCAACATTGGAAAGAGAATGATAACTTTATTTATGCGAAACGCTCTTTATCAAATATCTTTTGTGAGTGCTCTAACCTTGTTAAACATACAAGCCATACAATATTTATAGGAAATGTAATCAGTGTTCTAAATAGTGATGAAGATTGTCCTTTAATATATGGTTCTGGAAAATACTTAAATTAATAATATGAAATTACTTGCTACTATCTTTTTATTGTTCCCTTTGATTATTTATTCCGAAAGTAAGGTTTATTTCATTAACCTTGAAGATGGGGATGAGGTACAGTCTCCATTTCTGGTTCAATTTGGCCTCAAAGGAAAAGGTATAGCACCAGCTGGTGTTGATGTAGATAATACGGGCCATCACCATTTATTAATAAATGTAGATTCAATAGATTACTATTTACCCATACCTTCATCTAATCAGCACATTCATTTTGGTTTAGGTCAGACAGAAACCGAACTCAATTTGCCTCCAGGCAAGCACCAACTTCAATTAATTTTAGGTGATAAATATCACGTTCCCCATCAGCCGCCACTAGTCTCGAATAAAATTCAAGTAACAGTAACTGAGTAAATGAAAAGCCACCTTTTACCAGGTCTTTTTCTGGGTTTAGTTTTTTGCGTAAATTTAAAAGCAGAGATCAGCATCGATGGTGTGTTAGATGAGAGAGAATGGGAAACTGCAAGGAAGATTGATACTTTTTATGAAGTTTTTCCTTATTCCCTCAAAGAGATTTCCGATTTTAAGACCGATATATTGATTTTTGAAAATCCGGATGGGATATATATAGGTTTTAAGAACTACCAATCTAATGAGTCTATGAGATCTCAAAATCATGAGAGAGATGATGAAATGTCCCTAGCTGATAAGAATGGTGTTTCTATTGATTTTGATTCTGATGGATTGATTGCATATCAATTTTTTGTTTCATCTGGAGGGTCTATTGGTGATGCAACTTATACAAATGAAACTGAAAAAAGTAATGATTGGGATGGAGATTGGCTATCTGCAACTACAATTGGAGAGGATGTATGGTTTACAGAGTTCTTCATACCTTGGTCTATAGCACCGATGAAAAAACAATTAGGAGATAAAAGGAAAGTAAAAATTGGGTTTTACCGAATGTTAGCAGGATATAGCCGTGTTATTGCGACTATAAAAGGAAGTCCTTATCAAAACATCTATATGTCAGCATTCGATGATCTTGAGTTTGATAACTATAGCACTTCAAAGATTGATTTTTTTCCGTACATCACTCTCAATGACAACAGATTAGAGAATGATTTAGACCATAAAAGTGGTGCAGAAATATTTTGGAAAATTGACTCGAGTAAACAACTCAATGTCGCAATTAATCCCGATTTCGGACAAGTTGAAAGTGATGATATCGTCGTGAATTTCTCAGCAACAGAAACATTTTATTCAGATAAGAGGCCTTTCTTTTCTGAGAATCAGAGTCTTTTCAATGTACGAGGATCTATGTTTCGGATAATAAATACCAGAAGAATAGGAGCTTCACCGGATTATGAGTGCTCGCAATTTGAAGGTAGTCAAAAAACTTATTGCAACGAAAATCAAAAGTCATCTAATGATATCGATGCTGCGGTTAGATATACACAACAACTAGAAAATATTGATATTGGTTTTTTGGGAGCATTTGAAGCTAATGAGAAATTTAGTCAAGGTAAAGACTTCTATGCATTAAGACTAAGAACAAAAAAGAATAACTTATCTATTGGTTATTTGGGAACATATGTTGAACAACCAGTATTTGGTGAATCCGCTACAGTTCATTCTATAGATTTAGAATACAGGCCATCTTCTTTACACCGTCTAACAAATAACTTAATTGTGACTGATTCAGATCAAAAAAAGGGATACGGATTTAGCC
>LULK01000295.1_pt1 | contig 19814 bp, 27 predicted proteins | sample 728181 | NCBI WGS metagenome assembly LULK01 (sample SAMN03860291, study PRJNA289734) | marine metagenome | biome: seawater column; feature: ocean; material: water; isolation source: Red Sea water column Station 169 - depth 10m | place: Saudi Arabia: Red Sea | collected 2011-10-15 | depth 10 m | reverse complement strand
AATAGATGTGCCAGTTTTTAATAAAAAACAAATACCAAATAGTTTAAAACTTATTCCTATAACAACGCCGGGGAGTAGATTTACAAAATGAAACGTTTAGGGGTAAATATCGATCATGTAGCAACCTTAAGAAATGCAAGAGGTGAAAATCATCCAGATCCAGTTCATGCTGCTAAATTTGCTAAAAAAGTTGGAGCAGATTCAATTACAATTCACTTAAGAGAAGATAGACGACATATTAATGATTCTGATGCTAAAAGAATATGTTCTATAAAAGGATTACTAGTAAATTTAGAAATTTCAACAAATTCAGCCATCGTTAAAAAAGTAATAAATATAAAGCCTAATTTTATTTGTATTGTTCCCGAAAAAAGAAAAGAAATAACCACTGAAGGTGGTTTAGATTTGATTAAAAATAAAACCAAAATTCAAAACATAATAAAAAAATTTAAAAAATTAAATATTAGGACAAGTCTTTTTGTAAATCCAACTTTAAACGATATTAGAATATCAAAAGCAATTAGTGCTGATTGTGTTGAAATACATACAGGTAAATTATCCAATTTAGTTAAAACACGAAAAAATTTTTCAAAAGAATTAAATAGAATCAAAAAATGTTCTTATCTCGCGAATGATTTGGGAATAGAAGTTCATGCTGGACATGGCCTTGACTACAAAACAACAAAAATTCTAACCAAGATAAAAGAGATAAAAGAGTTTAATATTGGACATTTTATTATCGGTGAATCAATTTTTTTGGGCCTAAAGAACGTAGTTAAAAAATTTAAGACTTTAATTAAGTAACATGAAAATTTTAGGTGTAGGTGTAGATATAGTTAAAAATAGTAGATTTAAAATCTTAACACAAAAAAAAAACTTTGTTCTACGAACTTTTAGTAAAAATGAAATAAATTTTTCAAAGAAAAAAAATACAAAAATACCTTTTTTCGCAAAGAGATTTGCAGCTAAAGAGTCTTTTTCTAAATCTTTAGGAACTGGAATTAGAGATAATCTTAACTTTAAAGACATTGAAATTCTAAGTGATAAATTTGGTAAACCTTATTTTCGTAAAACAAAAAAAATCAACAATCTTATCTATAAGAAATTTAAAGTTAAAAGATACAATTTGTTTCTTTCAATTTCTGATGAAAAAGACTATTCAATAGCATTTACAATTATTCAAAAACATTAATGTTTAATAAAAATTTTTTGATCGAAAACACAAAAACATTATTTTATGCCCTAATAATTGCTGTTTTTATTAGGTCTATTATTATTCAACCATTTTATATACCGTCGTCATCTATGGAACCTAATCTTTTAGTTGGTGACAGATTATTTGTAAGTAAATATTCTTTTGGTTATAGTAAACATTCATTTCCATTTAGCCCCCCAATTTTTAAAGGAAGAATTTTTTTTAACGAGCCTAAAAGAGGCGATGTAGTTGTTTTTAAAACCCCAGCAGACAATAGAACTGATTATATAAAAAGATTAATTGGTATTCCAGGAGATAAAATTCAGTTTATAAATTCAGAGTTATATATAAATAATAATTTAATTTTTAGAAATAAAACATCAGATAATGATAAAATTTTTTGTGGAAAAAAAAAAATAGATGTTTTTTCTTTTAAAGAAAAATTGCCCAATGGCTATGATTATAAAACAGTTTATTTTAAAAAAGGTTCTTTTCAAAATTCCGATATTTTTATTGTGCCCAAAGATAATTACTTCTTTTTAGGTGATAATAGAGACTGTTCAAAAGATAGCAGATTTCTATCAAGTGTAGGCTATGTCCATAAAGATAATCTAGTAGGCAAGGCTCAATTTATTTTCTTTTCATCAGATAGATCTTTTGGAAGTATTTTTTATTTTTGGAAATGGAATAAGTCTATTAGATTTGACAGATTTTTTAAAAAAATTAAATAATGAAATTTCTTTATATAAATCTTGAAAAAAAATTAGGTATAAATTTTAAGAATAAAAATCTTTTGGTAAAATCATTGACTCATAAAAGTTTCGATAATCAGCATAACAATGAAAAAATGGAATTTTTGGGAGACAGAGTTTTAGGCCTGGTTATTGCTAAAAAACTTTTAGAAATTTATCCAGATGAAAAAGAGGGTGTGTTAGATAAAAAATTTGCATCACTTGTTAACAGAAGAACTTGTTTACAAATTGCGAATGAAATTGAATTAGAAAAATATATATTAATTTTTAGACCTAAAAATAAAAAAACAGTCATTGAGGATAAAGTTGTCGCGGATAGTTGTGAGGCTTTAATAGGTGCAATTTATTTAGATAGAGGTTTAACAACTGTAGAAAAAATTATTCTTAATTTATGGAAAAAACATTTAGAAAAAAGTGTGATAACAGAAATTGACGCAAAAACAAAATTACAAGAATTGTCTCTAAAAAAATTTAAAAAATTGCCAATTTATAAGTTAATATCTAATACTGGTCCAAGACATAAACCCCTGTTTAAAGTTGGTGTGAAATTATTTAACACAAAATTATTTATATCTGAGGGTAGATCAAAAAAAGACGCTGAACAAAATGCAGCAATACTTTGCTTAAAAAATATTATTTAATTATGACTTGGGACGATGAGGGTTTTTTAATTTCAAAAAATAAATATAGTGAAAATTCTTTAATTGTTGAAATTTTTACCAAAAATTATGGAAAAGTGTCTGGGATTATTTTTGGTGGAACTTCGAGAAAAATTAAGAATTATCTTCAGTTAGGAAATCAATTACATGTAAATTATTCTTCCAAAACAGAAAATAAGATTGGCAATTTTAAAATTGAACTAATTAAGGCCTATGCTCCTATTTTTTTTGATAATTATAGGAAATTATTATGTATTTTTTCTGCCTTCCAATTAATAAAAATTTTAACTGCAGAGTCTCAAAAAAATATTAAGATTTATGACCTAATTGAAAATTTTTATATTTTGTTAAAAAAAGAAAGTTGGATAAAAAATTATATTTTTTGGGAGTTAGAATTATTTAAAATTATTGGCTATGACCTTGAATTAAAAAATTTAGTAAAAAAAGAACTTATTAATAATGAAGTTAAGTATTTAGTAAAATCTACAAAAGAAAACAAAATTGTTCCTAATTTCTTAATAGATGATAACCAGGATTTTTTAAATGAGGAAATTTTAATTGATGGATTAAGACTAGTTGGTGATTATTTAGAAAAAAGTATATTAAGACCTAATAATATCAATTATCCATTAAGCAGATTGAGGTTTTTAAATACATTTAAATAGCTAACTTAATATTTTATCAATTCTATCTGCATAATAGCTAACAATTGCGTTAGCACCCGATCGTTTGAATGAAATGAGACTCTCCAGAATAGCGTCATTATTTACAAAACCTTTATTAATAGCATTCGATAATAAAGTATACTCTCCTGATACTTGATAAGCAAATACTGGTATTTTAAATTTTTCTTTCACAGATTTTATAATATCTAAATATGGCATACCTGGTTTAACCATTACCATATCGGCGCCCTCTTTGATATCCAAAGCAACTTCCCTTAAAGCTTCATCGCTATTTCTAAAATCCATTTGATAATTCTTTTTATTACCCTTTAAGATATTTTTAGAACCAACTGCATCTCTAAAGGGACCATAGAAACTAGAGGCATACTTAACTGCGTAAGATAAAATTTGTGTCATCTTATAACCATTTGTAACAATGATTGTTTTATTAAAATTTCTACTGTTTCATCATTCAAAACATATTTATTATTCACTAATCCATCTTGTCCATGCGAAGTATATGGATCCAATGCAACATCACACATAACTCCAATCTCATTTTGATATTTTCTTTTAATCAACTGTAAAGCTTTACAAACTAAATTTTCTTCATTTAAAGCTTCAGTTCCAAATCTATCTTTATCTTTTTTATTAGTATAAGGAAATAGAGCAATCATTGGCAGTTTTAATTTAAGTGCTTTATCAACCACTGAGCTTAATTTATCCAATGAATAACGATGCACTCCTGGCATAGAATTAATACTTTGCTTTTTATTCTTTCCATCTGTAAGAAACACTGGAAGTATAAAATCATTAGGCGTTAAATTATTTTCAGCTATCAGTCTTCTAGACCAATCATTTTTACGACTTCTTCTTAGTCTCAAATTAGGAAAATTACCAGTAATCATACTTTATTATATTTATATCGTGCGACAAATGTTATATACAAATATATCTTAAAAAAGATAATAAACAATATTAGGAGACAATTAGCTACAATGAATTTAAATTTTAATGACTTTCAGAAGCAAGATTTGAAGTTTGATATCAAAAAACTTCAGGAAGCATACAAACAAGTATTATCAATAAAAGGTTTTACAGGTGTTACTGGAGTATCAAATTTTGGAGCTATCTCATTAACTCAAATTCCAGGAGATCCAGATTCTATAAAGGGCAACAAGGCTAGAGGTGTGTTTTGGACAAAACCTGATTCTAGTGGAAAAGAAGCCAGAAGAGATGAAGTGATAGATGAAGCTGCTTACTCAGAATTTATCAATGATTATAAAAATACCTATTTTAAAGAGGTCTTTGAAGTTCTTTCATCCAAATACAAGTTAGGAAGAGTAAGAGTTTTATTAAAAGAACCAAGATCAACATTAAGTTGGCATAGAGATCCAGAACCAAGACTACATATTCCAATTGTAACAAACCCAGGTTCAATAATGGTTATAGACAACGTTGCAAAACATATGCCAGCTGATGGATCTGTTTGGATAACTAATAATACTAAATATCATAATGCTTTTAACGGTGGAGAAGAAGATAGAGTCCATTTAGTTGCTTGTGTTTTGGATTATAAATTTAATTAATTTGAAAAAGGTTTTTATTTCATCAGATCATGCCGGATATCGTTTGAAGGAACAAATAAAAAAAAAATTTTCCAAAAAATTTATTTTTGAAGATCTAGGAACCTATGATTCAAAAAACTCAGTAAATTATCCAGATTATGCACATAGTCTGTGTAAAAAAGTAAGTAAAAAAAATCAAAATATGGGGATATTAGTGTGTGGATCAGGCATGGGAATGTCAATGGCAGCCAATAAACATAAGAAAATACGAGCAGCGGTGTGTTATTCGGTAAAAAATACGAAATTATCAAGATTGCATAACAATGCTAATATAATTACATTAGGTTCTAGATTGACAAAAAAAGATACAGCATTTAAATGTATATCTGTGTTTTTTGCTACAAATTTTGAAGGTGGAAGACATAAAAAAAGAGTAAGAAAAATATAAATTATTATGTCAAGTGAAACTAAATATTTAAACTCAGATTATAAAAATTTTTTTGAAAAAAGTTTATCTCAATCTGACCCTGATTTATTCAAAGCAATTAACGATGAATTAGTTAGACAACAAAATCATATTGAACTTATTGCTTCTGAAAACATTGTTTCTCAGGCGGTGTTAGAGGCACAAGGTTCGGTGCTAACAAATAAATATGCTGAAGGGTACCCGGGTAAGAGATATTACAATGGATGCGAACATGTAGACGTAGCTGAGAAATTAGCTTTAGAGAGAATCAAAAAACTTTTTAATTGTAAGTATGCAAATGTGCAACCACATTCTGGTGCACAAGCAAATGGAGCTGTTTTTTTAGCCCTTCTAAAACCAAACGATACATTTATGGGTATGAGCTTAAATTCAGGAGGTCATATTACCCATGGATTAAAAATTTCAATGTCAGGGAAATGGTTCAATGCAATAAGTTATGATGTGGATAAGAAATCAGAGCTAATTGATTACGAAAATGTGGAGAAATTAGCTTTAGAACATAAACCTAAATTAATTATTGCTGGAGGAAGTGCATACTCGAGAGTAATTGATTTTAAAAGATTTCGTGAGATTGCAGATAAGGTTGGTGCGTACTTGATGGTTGACATGGCTCATTTTTCTGGTCTTGTTGCTGGAAAAGGTTATCCAAACCCATGTGATTATGCTCATGTAGTCACTTCAACAACTCACAAAGTTTTTAGAAGTGCAAGAGGTGGTATAATTTTATCAAATGATCTTGATCTAGGAAAAAAATTTGATACAGCAGTTTTTCCTGGATACCAAGGGGGGCCACTAATGCACATAATTGCAGCAAAAGCCGCAGGGTTTTTCGAAGCACTTAAACCAGAATTTCAAGTTTATATAAAAGATGTTTTAGCTAATGCTAAAATGTTAGCCGAAACTTTAAAGAATAATGGATTTAAAATTTACTCTGGTGGTACAGATACCCATTTAATGTTAGTTGATCTAAGACCATTTAATGTGAAGGGAAATGTAGCCTCTGAAAGCCTGTGTAGAGCAAACATTACTTGTAATAAAAATGGAATTCCGTTTGACACTGAAAAACCGATGATCACATCAGGTATTAGGCTTGGCTCTCAAGCGGCAACAACAAGAGGTTTTGGTTTAAAAGAATTTGAAAAAGTTGGTAATTTAATCACAAAAGTAATAGAAGGTTTATCAAAAAATCCTGAGGATAATAGTAAAATTGAGGAAGAAGTTAGAAACGAAGTTATAGACTTGTGCTCTCATTTCCCAATTTACAAAAATCTCAATCGATGATCTGTCCTTGTGAAAAGAAAGGTGAGACTTCTGTTGTGGATTCTCGCCCAACTGAAGATGGAACAGCAATTCGTAGAAGAAGATTATGTGAGTGCGGTACTAGATTTACAACATTTGAGAGAATTCAACATCGTGAAATAATGGTGGTAAAAAAAAACGGACGAAAATCTTCATTCGACAGGGATAAATTATCAAAATCAATTTACATAGCACTTAAGAAAAGACCACTAGATACTGAAACTATTGAGAAGTTTATCAGTAAAATTTCAAGATCTTTGGAGGAGTTAGGCCAAAATGAAATTTCTAGTAATACAATTGGCACTATGGTTATGGAAGGTTTGAAAGATCTTGACCCTGTTGCATATGTCAGATTTGCATCTGTTTATAGAAATTTTAGAGAAGAAAAAGATTTTATACAATTTGTGGACAAGATAGATGTCTACAAAAAGAGATAATTTCACATCAAAAGATAAGAGATTTATGAAACTTGCTTTAGACCTAGCGAGGGCTAGAAAAGGTTTAACTGGTGATAATCCATCTGTTGGATGCGTAATTGTAAAAAAAAATAGAATTATTTCTATTGGTCAAACTGGTTATGGAGGTAGACCTCATGCTGAACACAATGCAATTTTAAATTGTTTTGAAAACCTAAAAGGCTCTAAAATGTATATTACATTAGAACCTTGTAATCATTATGGAAAAACACCTCCTTGTACCAATAATATAATTAAGAATAAAATTAGTGAGGTTTATTATTCAATTGATGACATTGATGTAAAAGTGAAAGGTAAAAGTTATTCAATTTTAAAAAAAAATAACATTAATGTTAAAAAAGGCCTTCTAAAAAAAGAATCAATAAATTTATATAAATCATATTATTTAAATAGAAAAAAAAAACTGCCTTACGTGATTGGAAAAATTGCATTATCAAAAGATAAGATTATTTATAGCGATATACAAAAAAAAATTACTAACAAAAAATCGGATAAATTAACTCATTATCTAAGACTAAAATGTGACGGTATAATGATTACCAGCAAAACACTAAACATAGATAATCCAAAACTTAATTGTAGATTAGAAGGATATATGCAGCATTCTCCAAAAAGAATTATTTTAGATAAAAATTTAAAAATTGATTTAAAAAGTTATGTTGTTAAGTCTATAAAAAACAAAAATACAATTATCTTCTATAATTCAAACAATAAAATAAAAAAAAACTTTTTAATAAAAAAAGGAGCTCTTTTGATAAATCAACCCACCCAAAGACATAAAAGCTTTAATTTAAAAAAAATTCTTAAAAAATTATATATGATAGGAATTAAAAATCTTTTAGTAGAGGGCGGCGATAAATTAACAAAAAGTTTTCTTCAAAAAAGAATATTTAATGAATTTTATATGTTTAAAAGTTCAAAAAATTTATTAAAAGAAAATAAATATGTTAATTTTACATCTTCTGATATTCTGAATACTAAATATTATAAATATAAAACAAATTTTAAATTAGGCACTGACAAGGTAACAATTTATAAAAATTAAGATGTTTAACGGAATTATATTCAACAAAGGTTCAATTACAAAGATTCTTAAAAGACCCAAAGGTATTAATATATTCATAAAATCAGATCTAAAATTAAGTATGAGAGATATAGGTATTTCTGTAGCTTGCGATGGCGTTTGCCTTACTCTTATATCAATTAAAAATAAGATTATGGAGTTCTATCTTTCAGATGAAACAATAAATCGTTCTAAATTTAATTTTATTAAATTAAAAGATAAGATTAATCTAGAACTTCCACTTCAATACGGTCAAAAAATTTCAGGCCATATTTGTCAAGGTCACGTTGATACTATCGGAAAAATATTAAGTATAAAAAAAATTGATAAATCTTACTTATTTGATTTTCAAATTAGTAAAAAAGAGAGAAAAAATATTATTGAAAAAGCTTCAATTAGTATAAACGGTATTTCTCTAACAATTTCAAAAGTAACAAGTAAAGGTTTTCAAATCTGGATTATTCCTCACACATATAAATTAACAAATTTATCATCTCTTAAAAAAGATAGTTTTGTTAATGTTGAGATAGATATTCTTTCAAAATACGTTAGGAATTATTTTTATGAAAAAAAATAATTATTCATCAATAGAAACTATAATAAACATTGCAAAAAGAGGAGGTATGTACATTTTAGTCGATGATGAAAAAAGAGAAAATGAAGGTGACTTAGTTATGTCAACTTCTGATACTAATGCTCGCAACATTAATTTTATGGCTAAATATGGAAGAGGTTTAATTTGTCTAGCATTGGATAGTATTCAAGCTAAAAGATTGAATTTATCTTTAATGTCACCTGTGAATCAATCTAGAAATCAAACAGCGTTTACAGTTTCAATCGAAGCAAAAAAAGGAATTACAACTGGTATTTCGGCAAAAGATAGGGCTAGAACTATTAAGATTGCATCAAAAAAAAATGTAAGTAAAAAAGACATTGTATCACCAGGTCATGTCTTTCCAATTATCGCACAAGATGGTGGTGTCCTTGTTAGAGCTGGTCACACTGAGGCTTCGGTTGATATCTCAAAATTAGCTAGAAAAAATAACTCAGCCGTGATTTGTGAAATTATGAATGAAGATGGATCTATGGCGAAGGGTCAAAAACTTCTAAATTTTGCTAATAAACACAACCTTAAGATTGGAAAAATTGAGGATCTTATTTCTTATCGTTTAAAAAAAGAAAAATTAGTGAAACTAAAAAAAACATCCGAAATTAAGATTAAAAAACAAAAATATAAAATTAAAATATATGAAAACTTATTAGATGGATCAGAACATTTTGCACTTATTAAGGGTTCGCTAAAGAAATCTATAATTCCACGAGTTAGAGTTATTTCATCTAATGTTGTTTATAATTATTTAATAAGTCAAAAGTTACCTAACTCATTTGATAAAACTATAAATTATTTTAAAAAATATAATAATTGTGTATTAATATTTATTAAAGACACTAACTTAAAATCTGTTACACAAACATTAAAAAGCTTTAAAAATAAAGATTTTAAAAAAAGAAAAGGAAAAGATAACCTTATAAGAAATTATGGTATAGGTGCACAAATTATTAAAGACTTAAAGATTTATAAAATGATATTAATCACAAAAACACCAAAAAAAGTTGTTGGACTTGAGGGTTTTAATATTAAAATTACAAAACAAGAATTAATTTAATGAAAAAAAAAATATTAATCGTTATAGCTAACTACTATAAGGAAATTTCTTTAGGTTTGTTAAATAGTGCAAAAAAAAACCTTCCTAGATCTTTCGAAATAAAAGTAATAGAAGTTCCAGGTGTTTTCGAAATACCAATTACCATATCAAAATATTTAAAAAAATTTGACGCTTTTATTGCTCTTGGATGTGTTATCAAAGGTAAAACTCCTCATTTTGATTTCATATCTCAATCTTCAACTAATGCTATTATGAATTTAGCAATAAATTCAAAAAAACCGATAGGAAATGGAATCCTTACCTGTCTAAATATAAATCAAGCAAAGATCAGAAAAAAAAAAGGTGCTGAAGCAGCAAAAGCTATTATTTCAGTTTTATCTCAAAAATGAGACCAAAGTACACTGCAAAAAATAATCCGAGAGTTATAATTATTCAAAAATTATACAGCTTTTTATATAATAATGATGACAAAATTGAATTTCCAAAACATAGGTTTAAAAAATTTATTAAAGACATTGTTCTGGGCACAATTGAACGAAATGAAATTATTATAGAAGAGTTGGATAAAAATCTTGGTGTGAACTTTAGTTTATTTAAGCTAGATAAGATATTTCAAGTTATTTTAAAATCAGCAACATATGAAATCTTGTATAAACCTAATGTGTCGATAAAAATAATCATTAAAGAGTATCTTGATGCATCTAATTTCTTTTTAAATGAGTCTCAGACTAAATATCTAAATGCATTATTAGACAATGCAGCCAAAAAGTTAAGATATTCAAATGCATGAATTTGATATAATAAAAAAATATTTTTCTAATCTTTCATTAGGCAATAAAAATTCACTAAACTTAAATGATGACGTTTTTTTTGATAAAAAAAAAAAATTAGTTATTTCAGTAGACACTTATGTGTATAAATCTCATTTCTTTGATTTTAAAAAACCTCATTTAGTAATTAAAAAGATACTCAGGTCATCTATCTCTGATTTAATATGCAAGGGTGTTAAACCGAAATATTATTTTATTTCAGGTTCAGGAAACAAAAAAACATTTACAAAATTAAATTTAAATAGAATTTCTTTTTCACTTAAACAGGAACAAAAAAAATTTGGTATTTATTTATCTGGTGGGGATACAGTTTTTTCTAATAAATTAAGCTTTACAATTACATCAGTTGGTTTTTCTGACAATATAATATTTAGGAATAATGCAAAAATAAACGATGATATTTATGTATCAGGTAATTTAGGTGATAGTCATACAGGTTTAAAAATTTTAAAGAAAGATATTCTGTTAAGTAAACATTTAAGTAAATATTTTGTCAGGAAATATTATCTTCCTGAATTACATTTAGATTTAACAAAAAAATTACATAATTTCGTAAATACATCTATAGATATTTCCGATGGTCTTTTTGCTGATTTAGACAAATTAATTAATAAACAGAATCTTTCTTACAAAATACACTTAGCTGATGTTCCAATATCTAAAAAACTAAAAGATATGTTGTTAGAAAAAAAATTGAAAAAAATTGACTTCATATCAAGAGGCGATGATTATCAAATATTATTCACAGCATCTAAAAAAAAGGCTAGAATCATTAAAAGAACATTTAAATCTTTAGGGATAAAAGTTTCAAAAATTGGAAAAATCTGTTCAAGTAATCAAAAATCACAAATTATTGATGAAAAAGGGAATAAAACTAACATAAAAAATAAAGGCTATTTGCACAAATTTTAGAAGTTATTTATTGCCTTTTATACTTTTTTTTGTATTGTCCGCCTTTTATAAATAATAAGCAACAACTTAATTAAGGTTTATATGAATTCAACAACAGAGACTATCCTTTTATATACAATAGGTGCAGGATTATTATCAATTGTTTATGGATATCTAACAGGAAAAAGTATTTTAAATTCAAGTGCAGGAAACTCAAAGATGCAAGACATTGCATCTGCTATTCAAATTGGTGCTAAGGCTTATCTCGCAAGACAGTATAAGACAATTGCAATCGTTGGTGTTGTAGTATTAGTCATTGTAAGTTTTGCTTTTAGTATGCTGGTTGGAATAGGTTATTTAATTGGTGCAACATTATCTGGAATAGCTGGATATGTAGGAATGTTAGTTTCTGTCCAAGCGAATGTTAGAACTGCAGAAGCATCGAGAAAAGGGCTAGCTAATGGTCTTTCAGTAGCTTTTAAGTCTGGTGCTGTAACTGGTATGCTTGTTGCTGGTTTAGCTTTATTATCAATTGCTGTTTATTACTATTTATTATTAAAATTTGATGTTGAAGAGAGAGAGATTGTAAATGCTCTTGTTGCACTCGGTTTCGGTGCTTCATTGATATCTATTTTTGCCAGATTAGGTGGAGGTATTTTTACAAAAGGTGCAGATGTTGGAGCGGATTTAGTTGGTAAAGTAGAGGCCGGTATACCAGAAGATGATCCAAGGAATCCTGCTGTTATAGCCGATAATGTTGGTGATAATGTCGGTGATTGTGCAGGAATGGCTGCTGATTTATTTGAAACTTATGCTGTAACAATTGTTGCAACAATGGTTTTATCTTCAATATTTTTTCCTGGTGACTTATCTATGATGATTTACCCTTTAACTATTGGTGGTGCTTGTATTTTGACATCAATAATTGGAACCTTTTTTGTAAAACTTGGTGGTAGTAAGAATGTTATGGGAGCTTTATACAAGGGATTTGTTGTTTCTGCCTTAACTTCATTGATAATTTTATATCCAGTTACAAACTTTGTTTTGGGTTTAGAAAATTCATATGATCTTAATAACAAGTCCTTCACAGGCATGAGTTTATATTATTGTGGTGTAATTGGATTAATTATTACAGGTTTATTAATTTGGGTGACAGAATATTATACAGGAACCAATTATAGACCCGTAAGAAGTGTTGCGAATTCATCAACAACAGGACATGGTACCAATGTAATACAAGGCTTGGCTATTTCATTAGAAGCTACTGCTATACCAGCACTAATTATAGTTTCAGGTATTTTACTCACTAATCATATTGCTGGTCTATATGGAATTGCTATAGCAGTAACAACTATGTTGGCATTAGCGGGTATGGTTGTAGCTTTAGATGCTTATGGACCTGTTACTGATAATGCTGGTGGTATTGCAGAAATGTCCAAGCTGCCAAATAATGTTAGAAAAACAACGGATGCTTTAGATGCCGTAGGAAATACAACAAAAGCAGTGACAAAAGGTTATGCAATAGGTTCTGCAGGATTAGGTGCTTTAGTTTTATTTGCAGCTTATACAGAGGATATTAAACATTTTTCAAAAGAAGCTGGATCAAAGTTAGAGGGTATCGTGGTGACGTTTGATTTATCTAACCCTTATGTTGTAGTAGGTTTATTGATTGGTGGAATGCTTCCTTATTTGTTTGGATCAATGGGTATGCAGGCTGTGGGTAGAGCAGGTGGTGCAGTAGTAATAGAAGTTAGAAGACAATTCAAGAAGTACCCTGGAATTATGAAAAGAAAACAAAAACCTGATTATGCCAAGTTAGTTGACTTGTTAACAGTTGCAGCTATTAAAGAGATGATTATTCCATCTTTACTTCCAGTATTATCACCTATTATTTTATACTTTGTTATTTTTGCAATAGGAGGTCAAGTGGCTGCATTAGCTTCTGTTGGAGCGATGTTGTTAGGTGTAATTATTACTGGATTATTTGTTGCAGTTTCAATGACTGCTGGTGGTGGTGCATGGGATAACGCCAAGAAATATATTGAAGATGGTAATCATGGTGGAAAAGGCTCAGAGGCTCATAAAGCTGCTGTAACTGGAGATACAGTTGGAGATCCTTATAAAGATACAGCTGGTCCTGCAGTAAACCCAATGATAAAGATAACAAACATCGTTGCCTTGTTACTCTTAGCTGTTATCGCTGGCTAATTTCTTTACGTTTTTTTGCCCTAACACCAAGCGGGTCATTAATTTTTTGTCTCATACTGGACATAAAGTCATATATAAAAGAATTTTTAGTTATGTTTCCCTGTGTAGTTTCCTTTACAATGTTTATTTTTTTCATATCTTTTAAATCATAAAAATCTTTTTTTTTTAAAATACCATAATTATCAATCTCAAGTACCAGTACATCGTTTTTATAAATTTTCATTCTTCCTAGGTTTTTTAATCGAGATTGAGTTTGCTTTCTTTCAATGTATATCCAAACATCATTATTAAATTTACTTCTAGTTGAGGGATTTCCTAATAGATCTATAATTTCATTTTTGTTTGACACATTTATCACTAAATTTTTTTGTTTTTTTTCAAGGAATGAAACACCATGATGCTTTACAACTTTTTTAAAAGAACAATTAGTGACTATCAAAGATATAATAAATAGATATAATATATTTTTCATGGATAAAAATTTCATCAATATTTATAATTATTTAATTAATTACACTAGAAATGAACAATTATACAGTTCATTAAATAGAAATGATAATTTTTCTGATAGATTAACTCTTTTTTTATTACATTTTGCGTTTTTTTTAAAAAATTTTAAAAATGAGGAAAATAAAGAAGTTTTACAAAAAATTTATGATTTTAATTTTCGTCAATTAGAACTTAGCATAAGGGAAATTGGTTACGGAGATCAGTCAATTAACAAAAAAATGAAGGTTTATATTAATTTATTTCATTCAATGGTTAGTGAAATTCATTTTTGGGATGATTTAGATAGAGAAAAAAAAATTGAAAAATTATCAATTTTTTTAGAGGATTTTAAAAATATAGACGAATTTGTTGATTATTTTGAAGTTTTTAGAGAGGAATTATCAAAAAAAAATTTGAATTATTTAATAAAAGGTGTAATTAACACTTAATTATGGCAGTCCCAAAACGAAAACAAACACCATCAAGAACTGGTATGAGAAGATCTCAGAATATGAAATTTTCATCAAAAAACGTTATTGAAGATAAGAAAACTGGTGAGTACAGATTATCACATCATTTAGATTTAAAAACGGGAATGTATAAAGGAAGACAAGTTTTAGACCCTAAAGAATAATTTTAAAGATTTTAAGATGACTAAATTGATAAAAATTGCAGTAGATGCAATGGGCGGAGACAATTCACCAAGGAAAATAATCGATGGAATTATTCATAATCACAAAAAAAATAAAGAAAATTTTTATAAGATTTATGGAAACAAAGATGAAATTTCAAAGCACTTAGATAATAAGATTAATAAGAGCTTTTACGAAATAATACATACTAATGACGTTGTGAAAAGTACAGATAGTCCATTAGAGGCTGCAAAGAGAGGTAAAAAAACAAGCATGTGGCTCTCAATTGAAAGTGTTAAAAACAAAGAAACTGATATTGTAATTTCTGCTGGTAATACTGGAGCTTTGTTAGTAATTGCAAAATTAAATTTAAAAATGCTTGAAAATATTGATAGACCAGCCTTGTCTGCTTTGTGGCCAAACAAAAAAGGGATGAGTGTAGTTTTGGATCTCGGTGCAAATATTGAGTGTAGTTCAAAAAATTTAGCTGATTTTGCAATTATGGGAGCATCCTTGTATAAGTCTTTATATCCAAATGATGTTTCAAAAGTAGCTTTATTAAACATAGGTTCTGAAGAACTAAAAGGAAATGAAACAATAAAAGAAACTTATCAATTGCTAAATGATAGAAAAAATCAAAACTTTGATTTCGAGGGTTACATAGAGGGCAATGAATTAATGAATGGTAAAGTAAATGTAATTGTTTCAGACGGATTTACTGGAAATGTTGCATTAAAAACAGCTGAGGGTACTGCCAATTTTATTACAGATGAGTTAAAGAAAGCTTTGAGTGGATCATTTCTTGGAAAAATATCCTCTCTATTAAATATTTCAAATTTAAGAAAATTTAAAAAAAGATTAGATCCTAGATTATATAATGGAGCTATATTTGTAGGTTTAGATACACCAGTTGTTAAAAGTCATGGTGGAATAGATTATATTGGGTTCTCTAACTCTTTAGATGTTTGTAATAGAATTATTAAAGGAAATTTGATAAAAAAAATTAGGGAAAATATCAAATAAATGAGAACAAATTTAACTAAAAAAGATTTAGTTAACGTTATTTACATGCAAGTAGGTTTTTCTAAGCAAATATCAGAGCATTTAATTGATGAGTTTTTTTCTCTTATTACACAAAATCTTAAAAAAGAAAAAAAATTAAAATTAACAAAATTTGGTACATTTTTTATTAGATCAAAAAAATCTAGAATTGGAAGAAATCCTAAAACAAAGGAAGACAAGATTATTTCTGAGAGAAACGTAGTTTTATTTAAACCTTCTAAAGAATTTAAGGAATTTATAAATTTAAAAAATGAGTAAATATGAGAGCGCTTATAAAACAATAGGTGAGGTAGTCAAAATTATTGGCTTAAAATCTAAGAGAGGCGACACCTCCCCAACACATACAATAAGATATTGGGAAAAAGAATTTAAACAAATTAAGCCCAAGATTTTGAATGGCAATAGACGCTATTATGACAAAAAAAATATAGATTTAATCAGAAAAGTTCATTTTCTTTTAAAAGATCAAGGAATGACAATAAAAGGTGTTAAAAAAATTTTGAGTAATTTAGATACTTTAAAACTTGACGAAAATTTAAATGAATCTATAAAAGTTCACGATATTAGAAATAAATTAGTTAAAATTTCTAATATGATTAAAAGTTTAAAAAATAATAAGTAATATGGCTAAAAAAACTCATGTTAAAGTAAGACTTGTTCCTGAGTCAAAACCAGACAGCTCTTTTTTTTATTATGTTAAAAAACCTGCAGGAGGAGAAAAAGCTAAGGTAAAACTTAAAGCAAAAAAATATAACCCTGTTACTAGAAAACATGAAATTTTTGTGGAAAAGAAACTTCCACCACACAGTAAATAACTATTTTCTCTTGAAGTTTCTCTTTTCGTAATCGATATATGCATAAATCATATTTTTCCAAATCTTATTTGTAATTTTTGGATCAATATTATTTTTCTGCGATTTTTTCTTTATATTTAATAAGATTTCTTTAATTCTTTTTTTATCAACTATTTGACTTTTTTTTTCTTTTAGTAAAAGCACTTTTTTGACTAAAAATGTTCTTTTTTTAATTAGCTTTATTAGTAAATTATCAAGTTTATCTAGTTCAGATCTAATTTTACTTAGTTTTTTTATTTTTAAAGGCGACATTTATTAAATTGGATTTGTTAATAATTATTATATTTATCATTATATGTATATAGAGAATAGTCTATTAAAAAAATACATGTCATTATGGCTAATGTTCATGTTTTTTTTGATAGCTTTTATGATTGTAGTGGGTGGTCTGACAAGACTAACTGATTCTGGTCTCTCAATAACAAAGTGGGAATTATTTTCTGGAACATTACCTCCTCTAAGTGATGCCATATGGTTAAATTATTTTGAAGAGTATAAAAAGATACCAGAATATAAAATGCAAAATTATTCTATGACCATGAGTGAATTTAAAGTTATTTTTTGGTGGGAGTGGGCACATCGCTTTTTAGGAAGACTAATTGGTCTAGGATTTTTAATTCCTCTAATATATTTTTCTTTTAAGATTAAGTTAACAAAATTATTAAATCTTTATTCAATTTTCTTCCTTATATGTTTTCAAGGTTTCATAGGTTGGTATATGGTTTCAAGTGGGTTAGTTGATAGATTAGACGTAAGTCATTTTCGACTATCAATTCATCTATTAATGGCATTTTTGATTTTGTCTTTAATTTTATGGAATTACTTTAAGTTGAATTTCGATATAAAAGAGCAATCACAATTAAATATTTTTTTTCCTCTAATCTTTTTATTTCTAGTTTTTTTGCAAATAGTTATTGGTGCTTTTGTTTCAGGTATGGACGCTGGTTTAATCTATAATTCATGGCCCATGATGGGCAATACTTACTTTCCAGATGATAATAAATTGGTAAATCTATTTAATTTAGCTGCATTTAGTGATGCATCATTAGTTCAATTTTTCCATAGAAATTTAGCATATGTAATACTTTTTTATTATTTTTGGATTTTATTTAAAATTTATAAATATCGAATAAAAAATTGTTTTTTTGCAATTAATTTAGTTGGCTTTTTCTTACTTACTCAAGTCATTCTTGGAATATTCACTTTATTAAATGGAGCTCAAATAGTTTTAGCATCAATGCATCAATTAAGTTCAATATTTCTTGTTAGTGCATCAGTATATTTCTTATATCTTAATAAAAGAATTAATTCTTTTTAATAGGAAAATAAGTAAGGATAAATTTTTTTAGTACATTTAAGACTTTATCAGCTTCCTCTAAGAGCATCATGTGCCCACAATTGTCAATTATTTCAACTTTACTTCCATCTATTAAATCTGCTAATTTTTTTCCCTCCTTTACAGGACACATCTTGTCTCCATTTGCCAAAATAGATAAAGTAGGGATTTTTATTTCTTTGGCAGCCTTAAAACCATTCTTGTAATTATCACAAGCTCTAAAATCTATTCCTAATGTATTTTTGATAGTTCTGGACTTAGCCAGCATTCCACCTGTATTGATGTGATATAAACCTGGAACTGGGTGTCCACCAAAGTGTCCAGCTGGACCATGTGCCCAGTCCATCATCAAATCAACGGCTTTCGGATCATCGTTTTCTGCTAGAGACAATAATTCTGGATTCATAGGAATAGCTCCAGCACCACCCATTAAACTTAGTGTTTTTATTTTTTTGGGAAACCTAAATGCACATTCTAAAATAATTAAACATCCTTGGGAATGACCAACTAGAGAAGCCTCTTTATAACCTACTGCATCTATAACATCACTAATCCAATTAGCCATATCTTCGATTGTTTTCAAGCTTTCACCTCCAGAAAGACCATGTCCAGGCAAATCTAAAGCTAAAACACTATAACCATGAAAAGCAAAATACCTAGTTTGAAGCACCCATGTCATATGAGTTAATCCACTACCATGAACAAAAATTATCAGTGGTTTTTTTTTGTCGAAAGGTCGTCCACCTGTAGAAGCAAAAACTTCTACACCATTAACTTTAAATTTCATTGATTGGAAACAAGTCTTGGTCGTCTTGCAGCTCTAAAACCTGTCTCAAAGTCATTTCTAATATCATCAAAATCTTCTATCCCCACAGACAATCTAATCATATCTTGAGATAATCCAGCAAATTTTAATGTAGCCTCATCCATTTGAGAGTGTGTAGAGGATGCTGGATGAATTACTAAGGTTCTAGTATCACCAACATTTGCAAGATGTGAAGCAAGTTTAACATTATTTATAAATGCTTCTCCTGCTTCTTTACCACCTTTGATACCAAAAGCTATCATAGAACCCTTACCATGTGGTAAAAGTTTTTTTGCTAAATCGTGGTCTGGGTGATCAGGAACACTTGGATGTGAAACCCAAGCAACACTCTCATGGCTAAATAAATATTCAACCATTTTTTCTGCGTTAGAACAATGCTTTTGCATTCTAACAGATAAAGTTTCAATACCTTGTAAAACATTCCAGGCATTTTGTGGACTCAAACATGGTCCAAAATCTCTCATACCTTCGGCTCTTGCTTTCATTGTAAACGCTGTAGGACCAAACTCTTCAGCAAATGAAAGTCCATGGTAACCTTCATAAGGTTTAGTCATAGTTGGAAATTTATCATTTTGCATCCAATCAAATTTTCCACCCTCTACTAAGATACCTGCCATTGATGAACCGTGTCCTGCCATCCATTTCGTAAGTGAATGAACAACAATATCAGCACCATGATCAATTGGTTTGCAAAGATATGGTGTTTGATAAGTAGCATCTATAATTAAAGGAACTCCAGCATTATGAGCAATCTTAGCTATTTCAGGCATATTCATAATTTCGTTTCCAGGATTTCCAACAAGCTCACCAAAAATACCTTTAGTATTTTTTTGAATTGCTTTTTTAAAACCCTCA
>LULK01000191.1_pt1 | contig 19818 bp, 19 predicted proteins | sample 728181 | NCBI WGS metagenome assembly LULK01 (sample SAMN03860291, study PRJNA289734) | marine metagenome | biome: seawater column; feature: ocean; material: water; isolation source: Red Sea water column Station 169 - depth 10m | place: Saudi Arabia: Red Sea | collected 2011-10-15 | depth 10 m | reverse complement strand
GTCAGAAACAATTAGACCAGATTTTTCAATAGGTTTTGCAACCTCACTTAAACTGGGTGTATAACCACCTGGAAAAATATACTTTTGTATCCATGGTTGAGGATCTCTTGGGGGCATAGAAGAACCGATAGTATGAATTAGAGCTATTCCTTTTTCATTCAAAAGCTTAAACACTGTATTAAAATAAGTTTTATAAAAGTTTCTACCAACATGCTCAAACATTCCAACACTTACTACTCTATCAAACTTCTCATTTAATTGTCTGTAATCAATAAGTTTAAATTCTACCTGATTAGATAGATTCATTTCTTTAGCTTTATTCCTACTGTATTCGAATTGATTTTCTGACAATGTAATGCCTGTAACATTAGCATTTGTCTCTTTTGCTATTGCTAGCGCTAATGTTCCCCACCCTGAACCAATATCTAAAACTTTTTGATTAGGCTGAATATTTAATTTTTTTATAATATGATGTATTTTATTATTTTGTGCTTGTTCAAGCGTATCATCTTCATTTTTAAAGTAAGCACAAGAATATTGTCTATTTTCATCTAAAAATAAATCATAAAGTTTTTCAGATATATCATAATGATGTGCAACATTTTCTTTTGACTTAACAATTTTATTTAAATTTGTAATATATCCAAAAGTTCCTCTTATTTTTTTAATTATTGCTCCGTATGCATTTATATTTCCTCTACCAATATTTTTAAAAGCTAAATCAAGAAACTCGGTAAGTGTACCATTTTCTATTACTAAAGACCCATCCATATAAGCTTCACCAAAATACAAGTCAGGATTTATAAGCAATTTTTGCATTAATTTTTGATCAAGGAGTTTTATTGTAATTGGTTTTTCATTTATTGGCTTGCCAATTACATATTTTTTAGAATTTGAGTCTATTAGTTCAAAACCATCATCTTCAAATAAATTATTTAAAAAACTTACTAAACTCATTTTATGCTGCTTTTAATATCTCGGTTTTAAAATTAAGTTTTTCTAAATTTGATAATAAATTTTTTTTTTCTGCTTCATCTAATAATTTTAATGGAGGCAAAAGATTTTCATAAATCGAATTTTTTTCTGCCATTAAGGTATGAAGACCTGAAATTAAGTTGTATTTATCAAAAGACTTTCTAACATCACACAAGTTTTGATTTGATGACAATTCTTTATTGCTGTGAAAATTATCATAAATTTTTCTTGCTAAGTGACCTGTAACATTTGTTGTTGCAGTAATTACACCATGACACCCTAACTCTAGTCCTTTTAATAATTTTGCCTCAGATCCTGGAAAAATTGAAAAATTTTTTATTTTTAGTGTTTCGAATAAATTATAACTGCTATCTTTAACTCCAACGATTTGGTTTGGGAATTTTGTAACTAGCTTTTCTACACATTGAACACTAAATCTATATCCACACAGCTTTTCAAAGTTATATAAAATGATTTTACACTCATTAATCTCATTGATAATTTTGGAATAGAAGTTAATCACATCTTCATCTCCATACTTATAATAAGCTGGAGGCATAATTAAAAAGTTATTAAAGCCAATAGATTTAGAAATTTTCATTATATTAATTGTATCAATCAAAGAATTAAGGCCGGTCCCTATTAAAAATTTATTTTTATACCTACTTTTAGGTAGCTCGTTTATCAATTGAATTTTTTCACTTAAAGATATTAGTTGAGACTGCCCAGTGCTACCGAAGAACACTACACCGTGACAGCCAGAATCAATAACATTTTCTGCGTGTTGGATAGTATTTTTAACATCTAGGGCAAGATTCTTATCCAATATCGATAAAGTTGCAGCATATATTCCTTTAATTTCGCTCATAATTAATTTTTAAAAGTATTATAATTATAAAATGAATAAAATAAATTTTTTTTCTTAAATATAATGAAAATTGGTGTTTTTTTAAATTTTGTTGGACTTGGATCAAATTTATTACATTTAAGCTATTGTCATCAAATAGCAAAAAAATACGGACCTATAAATATAATAACTCAATGTAATAAACTTAAAGAAGCTTTAGAGGATGATCCTTTAATAAATGAAATTATAATATTTGAAAAGAAAAAGAAAACCATAATTAATATGTTTTATTTATCTAATTTTTTAAAAAAATTAAATTTAGACAAATTATTTATTTATTATCCAGGTAAAAGAATTTACCTTGCAGCAAGATTATCTGGAATTAAGGATATAATGTACTACAAAAATTTTAAAAAAAAAAATCTACATCTAGTTGAGGCCGCAAAAGATTTTACATGTAAATGTTTAAATTTAAATAGTTGCCCAAGCGAAACTGATTTTTTTATTTCAAAAAAAAATAAAGAGATAGGAAAAAAATTAATTCAAAAAAATAAATTTAACATTGTTCTTGGAGTAGGCTCATCTGGTCCAACCACAAAGTGGGGCGTTAAAAATTATTCAGATTTAATAAATAAATTAAACCTAATTGGAAATTTTCATTTTTATTTACTTTGTGGCAAGCAAGAAATAGAAATATCAAATTTAATTATAAGTAAATTGATAAGTAAAAACTGCATATCACTTCATGACATGTCAATTAAACAACTAATACCGATATTGGCAAATTGTAAAATGTATGTTGGCAATGACTCCTTTGGACATCATATTACTTCTCAATTAAAAATTCCAAGTATTGTAATATTGCTTGATACCCCAAAGGCATATACTGATTATAGTGTTAATCAATATCGTATTTTACCTGAGGGTATTTCGATTGATGAAATTGATCATGATAGTAATTTTAAACCGAACCAAATAGGCGTGGAAAAGGTAATTGATAAGATCCTTGAATTAAAAAAATTAAATTAAATTTTTTAATACTATATCTTTAGCCTCATTAACTATAGAAGCTAGCCTAGTCAGTTCAGGACTTATATCTGGATGAATTTTTTTCATAATAGATTTGTAAGATTTCATAACTTGATCTTTTGTATATTTATTATTTGTTCTTAAATTTAGAATTCGATATGCTTCATCTATAGACATGCTCTGTTTATTTACAGACTGATTAAAGTTATTAAAATTAAATCTTCCTGAATTTCTTAAGACCCTAAAAAGCCCCCATAACCTTAAAATTTGAAATAAAGATATTCCTGCCTTTGTTTTAATTAATGGTAATATTGCAAGTACAAAAGGTAATGAAAAAATATATCTTCCCGCATATGCCATCACTATTGCTAACATTATTGCAGATAAAATAATTAATATTCTTATGAATCTTGAAATTTTTTTTGTAGAAGTTCTAGCAAACCAAGTTAGAAGAACATATACAACGACAAAAATGATAAGTGTAATAAAAAAAATATTCATATATTAATTAATTCAATATGAATCTACCACAGCTTGAAAAGAAACCAGAAATAAAATCTTGTCACAACAAGAGTTGGACGGATGATTATAGCTGGATACATCAACCAAATATTTTAGAAGTTTTAAAAGATAGCTCAAAACTTTTACCTGATGTCAGAAAGTATTTAGAAGATGAAAATGAATATTTTGCTGATCAAATGAAAGATACAAAACATGTTCAAAAAAAACTTTTTGATGAAATAAAAGCTAGAATTAAATTGGATGATGAGTCGTTGCCCTTTAAAGATAATAATTATGAATATTGGACTAAAACTACAACAAAAGGAAATTACTCAATCAAATTGAGAAAAAAAATTGGTGAAGAAAAAGTTGAGGAAATTTGGAATGGAGATCTAGAGAAAGAAAAACTCAAAACAGAATACTTTGGCTTGGGAGATCTAGAAGTAAGTTTTAATGATGAATATCTTGGTTACTCTCTAGATTTAAAAGGATCTGAGTACTACACAATTTATATAAGAGACATAAAATCAGGAAAATTAGTTACTGAAAAAATTGAGGAGACTAGTGGTAGTATAGAATTTAGTTTAGATGATAAATATATTTTTTATTCAAAATTAGATAAGCATCATAGACCTAGAACTATTTACAGACATAAGATTGGAACACCAACAAAAGAAGATTTGTTAGTTTTTGAGGAAAAAAGTGAGGCTTTTACTGTAGGTATTGGTCTAAGTTCAGATGAAAAATATTTTATGATTTCAAGTTCTGATCATAATACTTCAGAACAGTATTTTTTTAAAGTAGACGAAAATATTCCCGATCCTCAATTAATACAAAAAAGACAAAGAGGTATAATTTACTCGGTAAATTCATGGGGTAATTATTTTTATAAACATACTAATGAAAATGCTGAAGATTTTAAAATTGACAGATGTAAAGATTTGATTGAAAAAAAATGGGAGCCATTTATTAAAGCTAAGGACGAAGTATTAATTGGAGGCTTAGTATTTTTAAATAATTGGATAATAAGATCAGAAACCTCAAACGCACTTGGAAAAATTATTTTACGAGATCCTAAATCTAACAATGAGGAAGAAATTACATTTAGCAATGAAAGAGTAATAGTACCAAGTATCTCTCTAATTCAAAAAGATAAAAATACTGATGAAGTATATTTATCTTATTCTTCCCCTAAAACTCCAGGAAAGACTTTTTTATACAATTTAAAATCAAAAGATAAAAAACTAATTAAAGAACAGGAAATTCCATCTGGACATAATCCAGATAATTATATTGTAGAACGCCTGGAGTGCCCATCACATGATGGAAGAATGATTCCTATAACAATAACTAGACATAAAAATACTCTTTTGGATGGTTCTTCAAATCTTTTGCTCTACGGTTATGGTTCATATGGAAATTCAATGTCTCCAGGATTTTCCTCTACCAGATTAAGTTTAATAAATAGAAATATAATTTGGGCAACAGCACATATTAGAGGAGGGATGGAAAGAGGAATGAAATGGTGGAAAGAAGGAAAACTCTTAAATAAAAAAAATACTTTTGAAGATTATATTGCCGTTGGGAAATATTTAATTGATAGAAAATATACATCTAAAGGTAAAATTATAGGCATGGGTGGTTCTGCAGGAGGATTATTAATGGGAGCTGTTGTAAATCAAGCTCCAGAACTATTTTTAGGTCTAATTATGGCTGTTCCATTTGTAGATTCTTTAACAACCAACCTTGACCATTCATTACCTTTAACTATTGGAGAATTTGATGAATTTGGAAATGCAAAAGACAACAAGGATCATTTTGACTATATTTATTCGTACGCTCCATACAACAACATAAAAAAAATGGATTATCCGCATATTTTAATCACAACAAGTCTAAGCGATAATAGAGTTCTTTTTGATGAGCCAGCAAAATTTACTGCAAAACTAAGAGATTATAAAACGGACAATAACTTGCTATTGTTAAAAACTGAAATGAATGCAGGCCATGGAGGCAAATCAGGTAGAGATGGCGCAATTGAAGAAATAGCCCTTGATTATGCTTTTGCATTAAAAATTGCCAAAAAAATTTAGTAGATTACCCGTTGAATTTTTAGGATTTACTACCATATAACATTTGTAAGTTGCCTAAAGGGGCTTACATAAATTAACTTGCTTAACAAAAGGAGTAAATATAATGACAAGTAAGGACCTATCAATTTTTAACTCACTAAGACCGTTTTCAATTGGTTTTGACGACATGTTTGATCAATTTGAAAATATGCTTGGTAATGGTGGGTTAACGATGCAATCAAATTACCCACCATATAACATTAGAAAGACTGGGAAAGACAACTACTCTATTGAAGTTGCATTGGCTGGTTTTAACAAAAATGATGTTGAAGTGGAGTTTGAGGATAATTTATTAACTGTAAAAACAAAACAGTTTAATAAGTCAGAAGATAAAAATGAAGATGGTGAAATAATTCATAAAGGAATTTCACAAAGACAATTCGCGAGATCATTTACTATTGCAGATGATGTTAAAGTAAATGGTGCTGAACTTAAGGATGGTCTTTTGACAATTGCTTGTGAAAGAATTTTACCGGATCATAAGAAAAAAAGACTTATCGACATTAAGTAAATAATTTTCAACCTTGCTTGTGGGGTTCGCCCCACAAGTTTAAAAGCAACCAATAGAACTAAAAGCTATAATAGTCCCACTAGCATTTACCTCAAATCTTCTCTCGCAAGGCATACCGTACTTTTTAGTTTTATAAATTAAAACTTCATTACCTGTACTGTTAATAATATCTTCAGTAGGAGCTCCTAATTCTAATTTCATCTTATTAACATCTTCACCAACAAATAATCCATATTTTTTATTTTCTTTTTCAGCTACTTCGTCAGTTTTATTTTTGATGGTTTGACATGCAGTTGTTAAAAGGAGGATTGATATTAATGTAACTAAGAATTTAAATTTCATTATTTATATATAATACTTAAATGTGTCCAAAGATTAACTTAAAAGTTGAATAAATTATGAGTTTTATATCAAAAATCGATTTATTTGTTGTATTTATTTAGCTTAATTCATTATTTTTATAACTAACAACAAGATTCTTATGAACACAAAACTTAGGGTATCAGAAATATCAAAAATATATCCAGGCTGCGTTGCTAACGATGAAATTTCATTGGAGTTTGTAAGTGGAAAAATATATGCCTTATTAGGAGAAAATGGCGCAGGTAAGTCAACTCTAGTTAAAATTTTATCTGGAGTCACAAGACCTGATAAAGGTGAAGTTTTTTTAAATGATAAGAGTATTAAGCTGAACTCTCCATTAGATGCTAAAAAAAATAATATTGGAATGGTATTCCAACATTTCAATTTATTTGAGACGTTATCAGTATTTGAAAACTTAAGTATAGATAGCGATAAAAAAAATGAGGACCTAAGACTATCAGTTAATAATATCTTAAAAAAATACAATTTTAAAATTGATTTAGATATTCCAGTTTTAAATTTATCAGCTGGTCAAAAACAAAAAGTTGAAATTATTAGATGTTTAATCAGAAATCCCAAAGTATTGATAATGGACGAACCCACATCAGTTTTAACTGAACAAGAAACAGAAGATCTATTTGTTTCATTAAAAAAGTTTTCTGATGAGGGAATTTTAATAATTTACATCACTCATAAATTAAAAGAAGTACTTTCACTTTGTGATGAAGTAGCAGTTATGAGAAAAGGTAAAGTGGTCTCTTTAAGCAAAACAAAAGAGGAAAAAATTGAAACTTTAGCTAATAAGATGGTTGGAGAAAATTTAAGTACTATAAAAAAAAAAATTAATAATTTCAAATATAATGAGGAAATTTTAAAAATCTCAAACTTAAATTTTAGAAGTGAAGACCCTTACGAAACAAACTTAATTAATTTAAATTTTTCATTAAAAAAAGGAGAATGTTTAGGGATAGCAGGGATTTCAGGAAATGGACAAAGTGAATTATTTCAAATTTTAAGTGGAGAAATAATTACTGATTATGCCTCTATAAAATTTAGAAACAAAGAAATCAGTAAGCTCAATCCAAGAGAAAGAAGAGAATATCTTATGGCTTTTTCGCCTGAAGATCGTATTTCCCAAGCTGCTGTTCCAGAATTAAAGATTTATGAAAACGTTGCATTAAATAATTTCAAATCTTCAAATTTTTTTGAAAAAGGATTAGTAAACGAAAAAAAAATAAAAGAACATTCAAAGAAAATACTCTCTAATTTTTCTGTAAATACTGATAATGTTGAAATGAAAAGTCAATTTTTATCTGGAGGAAATCTTCAAAAGTTAATTATAGGAAGAGAATTGATTACTTCTCCAGAACTCTTAGTTTGCTTCAATCCGACTTGGGGACTTGATGTCGGTGCAATCAATTATATTCATGAAACTCTTATAAATATTAACGAACAGGGTAAATCCTCTATATTAATCTCTACAGATAACGACGAACTTTTAAGATTAAGCGATAGGATATGTGTAATTTATAAAGGTAAATTATCCAAAATTATGGATGTTAATGAAGTCACTCCTGAAAAATTAGGAATTTTAATGGGGGGAGGTACAATTGATTAAAATTGAAAAACGTAATGATGTTTCCCCCTCAATTTACTTTTTAACCCCAATTCTAGCTATTTTTCTTACTTTAATTGGTGGGGGAATTATTTTTTATGTGTTGGGTTTCAATCCTATAGAAGCTTTAAAATTTTTTTTTATAACACCTATTTCTGACTTATACGGCTTTAGCGAGCTCTTGGTAAAAGCAACGCCACTTTGCTTAATAGCAATTGGTTTATCTTTTTGTTTTAAAAGTAATAATTGGAACATTGGTGCCGAAGGACAACTCATTTTTGGTGGAATTGTAGGTGGTGGTGTTGCTTTATTATTTTATGGTCATGATGGTTTTTATGTTTTGCCAATAATTATTTTATCGGGCGCAATTGGAGGAATGATTTTTGCAATGATCCCGGCAGTTTTAAAAACTTATTTTAATACAAATGAAATTTTAGTCAGCTTAATGCTAGTTTATGTAGCTAAATTGTTATTAGATTACTTGGTGGTTGGTCCATGGAGTAATCCTGAGGGTTTTAACTTTCCTGAAACCAGACAATTTAGTGAGTCTGCAAGGATGCCTACTTTATTTGATGGTTTAAGAATTCATGGAGGAATATTTATCACTTTAATAATTGTATTCTTTAGTTGGCTAATTTTATACAAAACATATTTGGGTTTTCAGATAAAAGTTTCAGGTTTAAGTTTAAAGACTGCAAAATATGCAGGCTACAAAGGAAAGACCATGATCATTATAGTTTTTATGATCAGTGGGGCATGTGCAGGTCTTGCAGGAGTTGGGGAAATAACTGGACCCATAGGTCAGTTACATAGAAATATTTCACCAGACTATGGTTTCACAGCAATAATTGTTGCTTTCTTAGGAAGGTTAAATCCAATTGGAATTATATTTGCTTCACTAGTTGTTGCTCTAACTTATTTAGGTGCAGAAACAGCTCAGATTTTTTTACAAGTACCCAAATATACAGGTCAAGTTTTTCAAGGGATGATTTTATTCTTTCTTCTTGGATCTGATTACTTGCTTTTTTTTAAAATAAAATTTTTAGGTCTAAAAAAAAATGAGCTTTGATTTAAATTTCATAGGTATATTGATTGGTGCAATTATGGCATCATCAGTCCCATTGATACTCGCTGCATCTGGAGAATTAATAACTGAAAGATCTGGTGTTTTAAATCTTGGTGTGGAAGGAATGATGATCATTGGGGCGATTTCGGGATTTGCATTAATGGTTGTAACAGACAACTTATTTTTAGCTGTAATTGGCTCAATGATTTCTGGTCTAATTATCTCAATTATTTTTGGTGTGCTTACGCAATCGCTTCTCACAAATCATGTTGCTACCGGACTTGCATTAACCATTTTTGGTATCGGGATGTCAGCAATGATAGGAAAGAATTTTGTTGGAATACCAGGTAAAGAATTTCCCTTACTATTCGTTAATCTTAAAGAAAATATTCCTTTTTTGGGACCAATCTTGTTTGGACATTCAATAATATTATATTTTGCATTTTTATTACCTTTTTTGACAAATTATTTTCTAAAAAAAACAAAAATAGGGTTGATAATAAGGGCTGTAGGAGACTCACCCACATCAGCATCTAATCAAGGCATTAATGTAATTTTAGTAAGATATAGCTGTATCCTTTATGGGGGAGCTATGTGTGGACTGGCAGGTGCTTACCTTTCATTAATATATACTCCTCAATGGATTGAAAATATGACAGGAGGAAGAGGTTGGATTGCGCTTGCATTGGTAGTTTTTGCAACATGGAGTCCAATAAAAGTTTTAGCAGGAGCTTTAATATTCGGTGGGATTACAATTTTACAATTACATATGCAAGCTGTTGGATTAAGAGTTCCAGTTCAATTATTAAGTGCATTACCATACATCATGACAATAATAGTTTTAGTTGTAATTTCTCGTGACAGTAGAAAAATAAAACTAAACACTCCAACATCATTGGGACAAATCTTCTATAAGGAAAAGTAATGTTAGCTATTCCAAAATAAATATTTTTTTTTATTAGAATCTTGCTTAGTTTGTAGTATCACAAAATTAAATTTAAAGGGGAATCAAATGTATAAAAACTTTTTAAGATATATAATTTCTGTATTGTTTTTGCTCGGCGTAAGCGGACAAGCTAATGCAGATTTTAAAGTTGGTTTTGTTTATGTTGGACCTACTGGGGACCATGGATGGACATACCAACATGATGAAGGAAGAAAAGCAGTAGAAGCAGCTGGAATAAAAACTACTTATGTGGAAAGTGTACCGGAGGGTGCGGACGCAGAAAGAGTTATACGACAGTTAGCGCAATCTGGACATGACCTAATTTTTACTACGAGCTTTGGGTACATGGATCCAACAAACAAAGTTGCTAAAGATTTTCCAAACGTAAAATTTGAGCATGCAACTGGATACAAAAGAGAACACTCAAATGTTTCCACATACTCTGCAAGATTTTATGAAGGAAGAACTTTGTTAGGTCATATGGCAGGAAAGATGACAAAAACAAATGTTATTGGATATATTGCTTCTTTCCCAATTCCTGAAGTTATAAGAGGAATTAATGCGATGACACTGGCTGCCCAAAAAGTAAATCCTAATATAAAAACAAAAATAGTTTGGGTATTTACTTGGTACGATCCAGGTAAAGAATCTGAAGCTGCTCAAGCTTTAATTGATCAAGGTGCTGATATTATAATGCAGCATACAGACAGTACTGCACCTGTTCAAGTAGCTGAAAAGGCCGGAGTTTGGTCGTTTGGTCAAGCAAGTGATATGCAAAGATTTGCACCAAAATCAATTTTAACATCAATTATTGATGATTGGGCACCTTACTATGTCGAAAGATCAATTGCTGCAAGAGACGGCACATGGAAACAACAAGATACTTGGCATGGATTAAAAGAAGGAATGGTTGCTATGGCTCCGTATAATTCTGCAATGGGAAGTGATTTAGTTAAAGAGGTAGAGCAACTTCAAAAAGACTTAGCATCTGGAAAAACCCATTCATTTACTGGTCCGATTTATGATCAAAAAGGAAACATTCTTGTAGCTGAGGGTTCTGTAGCAGATGACGGCATGTTAGCTGGTATGAATGTTTATGTTAGAGGAGTAGAAGGAGATATTCCGCAGTAACTTTTTTTAAAAATTTAAATTTAAGGCCAGCTTAGTCTGGCCTTTTTTTATTCGCTAAGAATGTTTTTTTTTTAACGCTTCAATATCTACTTCATCATAATATTCTGATGGTTGAACTATCCAAGGATCATTTTTTAATAAAATTGGACAAAAATCAGGAGTAAAAGAAGATGATTTTTTTTTCCATAGACATGCTGTCTTTATCTCTTTTATATAATTTTTAATTGGATCATACTCTTTCAACCAATCTATACTTTTATTCAATGTTAAACCTGTATCTGACAAATCATCTACCAACAAAACTTTTTTAAAATTTTCGTTAGTTGCAATTGCACTGATATCTCTAGCAAAAATTAGTTCTCCTTGTTTATTTTGAACAGTATCACCAGAATAACTTTGAATAACAACATAAGCAGTTGGTAATTTAAAAATTCTGGACAAAATATCTATGATTGGTGCTGCGCCTCTCATTATCCCTACTAAAACTGTTGGCTTATAATTTTTTTCTATCTCTAGAGCAAGTTTTTCAACTGCAGTTTTGTACTCTTCATATGTAATTATTAATTTATCAGCCATAGAAATTTGGTATCATAAATAAAAATATTAAAAAAGGATAAATATGAAAACTTATTGGATAAGTCTATACTTAGAAATTTCAAACCAGGATAACTTAAAAAAATATGGAGAAAAGGCTATTCCTGTAATAAAAAATTATGGAGGAAAACCAATTGTAAGAGGTGGTAGATTAACATCATTTAGTAATACAAACATTGTCCGAACTGTTATTTGGGAGTTTCCTAGTTATGATGATGCAATGTCCTGCCATGAGTCAAACGATTATAAATCTGCCTGGTCTTATGCTGAGAGCACTACCAAAAGAATTATGTTCATTGTTGAAGGAGTTGATCAAGAACAGATTTGATAAAGTAAATTTTGAATATTTAATTATATAAAAGGAGAATTATGAAAGGTTATGTTGTGTGTATGTGGGAAAAAATCAATAGTGAGGAGAAACTAAAAGAGTATGCGCTAAAAGCTACATCTGCTGCGGAAAAATACTCAGGCAAATTTTTAATTAGAGGTGGAAGAAATAGAACAAATGAAGGAATAGACTCTCCAAGAACTACCGTTCTTGAGTTTCCAAATTATCATACAGCGATAGAATTTTACGATTCTCCCGAATATCAGGAAGCGCTCGACGTTATTAGGGGCTATGCTGTAAGACATCATCAGATAGTTGAGGGTAGTTAATATTGTACAGGTTCATCATCAATAGAACGCCATAAGAACCAAGTGGCAACTGAACAATAAGGAGAAAATCTCTTTTTTAAACGATTTACATAACTCATAGGTGGTAAGTAGTTTTTTTTATAGTTATTAGAAATTGCTCTAAGCAAACCAATATCTTGAACTGGCCAGATGTTAGACCTGTTATAAGTAAATAGTAATATCATTTCTGCAGACCATCTACCTATTTGTCTTAATTCTGACAAATAAAGAATTGCTTCTTCATCACTCATTGTTTTAATAACTCTTGGATTAAAAGTTTTATTAATAAATTTTTTTGCTAACTCTTTTATACCTCTTACTTTTTGTCTACTTAAACCACATTTTTTTAATCTATTTGAAGTAATACTATTTACTACTTTTGGATTTATCTTTCCTTTACACTCTGTTTTAAACTTTAAAAAAACTGAGTTAGCAGCAGCTACACTAATTTGTTGACCAATTATACTTTTACACAACGATAAAAAAATATCTCTCCTTGAAGTTAAAGTTTTATCCTTGTACTTTAATATAAGTCTCCTCATAATTTTATCTTTTGAAAGATACTTAATTGCTTTTGACCAATATTTAGGTTGTTTACTCATTTTTGAAAATTAAGTTTGGTTTTTTTAAATATATTTCTCTTCTAAATATTATGATTGAAGATAAAATTACTAATGCAGCACCAATTAAGGTCTTATATGATGGTATTTCATTCCAAACAAAATATCCAAAGAAAATGGCAAAAACTAAACTTAGATATTTTAACGGTGAGACCAAAGAAACTTCTGAAAGTTTATATGATTGACCTAAAAGTAAATTTGCAACACCTCCAAGCAAACCAATCATACATAATAATATAAAATCAAAAAAAGTTGGCATAACCCAACCAAATGGAACAGTAATTAGTCCTAAAATTGATATTGCAATCGAGAAGTAAAATGAAATTAACCAGACAGGTTCTGAAGTAGACAGCTGTCTTATTGCAATAGCCACATAAGACATTCCTAAACAAAAAATAATTGGAAAAATATAATTTAAATTTAAAGATGAAATTCCAGGTTGAGCAATAATTATTACTCCTATAAATCCAATAAAGACTGCCAACCATCTATATTTACCAATTTTTTCTGATAAAAAATATATCGACATTATTGTTGCAAATATTGGTGCTGCAAAAGAAATACTCACTACAGTGGCTAAAGGTAGGTTTCTTAGAGCAATAAATATGGATACTATTGCCATTAAACCAGCCATGCATCTTGCAAAATGTAGTTTAGGTCGATCTGTTTTATAAAAATTTTTATAATTTTCTTTTGGTATTAAAAAAAGTATGGGTATTAAACCACAAAAACCTCTGAAAAAAAGTACTTCTCCAACTGGGTAATTTTCAGACCATTTTACAAGTACATCCATCATTGAGAATGCACAAACTGATAGAACCATGTACAAAAAGCCTAATTGATTTTTAGATAACATGGATTTAATTATATTATTATTATAGCATTAATCTATGGAAATAGCAGTTTTAGCCTTGGGTTGTTTTTGGGGTCCAGAAAAAAAATATGGACAACTAGAAGGCGTTTACAAAACTGAGGTTGGATACTGCGGAGGTAATAGCCCAAATACAAATTACAGAGAGGTTTGCACCGGAACAACAAATCACGCAGAAGCTGTAAAACTTGAATTTGATCCCAAAGTAATTTCTTATGAGGAAATTGTAAAAAAATTCTTTGAATTTCATGATCCAACAACATTGAATTCTCAAGGACCTGATTTTGGCACACAATACAGAAGTGAAATATTCTATCTTAACGATGAACAAAAGAAAATTGCTCAAAAAGTTATAAATGAAGAAAATATAAGATTATCTGGAAGAGTAGTTACCAAGCTTTCTGAGTTAAAAAATTACTGTGCTGCAGAGGAATATCATCAGAAGTATCTAGAAAAAAGATAGAATGTCACTTGTCTCATCTGATTGGTTAGAAAAAAATTTAAATAATGTAAAAATTATAGACTGTTCTTGGCACATGCCGGGGATAAATAGAAATCCATATGAAGAATATTTGAGTAAACATATTCCAGGAGCAATATTTTTTGACTTAGATAAAAATTCAGAACAGAACACTGAATTACCTCATATGCTTCCAACAAGAGAAAAATGGGAGGAAATTGTATCTTCTTTAGGTATCTCAAATGAAGATAGAATAGTAATTTATGATGATTCAGATGTGCTGAGTTCATGTAGAGGTTGGTTTAATTTTATTTATTTCGGTCATGATAAAGAGTTAGTCAGCGTTTTGGATGGTGGCTTAAAAAAATGGACAATAGATAAAAAAATGACAACCAATGATAATACAATTATTTTAAAGTCGAAATATATTGCTAGAGAAAATAAACATCTTGTTAAAAATATTAACGAAATCAATGACAACATAAAAACAAATAATTTTAAAGTTATTGATGCAAGAAGTAAGCAAAGATTTGATGGAACTGCACCAGATCCAAGAAAAAATGTTAGAAGTGGATCTATACCAAATTCTCTATGTCTTCCATTCAAAGAAGTTATTAACGCTAAGGACAATACGTTTAAAAATAGATCTGAAATTTCAAAAAAATTCGACGAAATAATTGATTCTAATGATAACAACAGAGTTTTTTCATGCGGTTCTGGTATTACTGCTTGTGTTTTAAGTCTTGCATATTCCCTAGTAAATAATACATATTCTCCTACAGTTTATGATGGATCATGGGCTGAATATGGAAAATTGTAGATTATGAAAAGATCAACAAAAGTAACAACTATAATTGTAATATTTTTTATAATTATCGCTGGTGTAATCATTGCAAGAACAATGATCGGTAATCACTTCAAAAAAAAATTTAGCAAAAGACCACCACCAGGAATTATTGTCAAAACTGTTGAACAAAGAAAATTCCGAAATATAATTGAAACCTTCGGAACAGCTGTTCCAATAAAAGTAAAGTCTTATAACGTTGAAAAGTATGAAATTTTAGAGGAGATAAAATACAATACTAAAGTAAAAGCTGGAGACATAGTAGCAAAATTAAAAAATAGAACTATTAGAGCACCTTTTGATGGTGTCATAGGAAAAAGAAACTTTTCAGACGATATAAATGTTTCAGAAAGCTCAGTTGTAATTGATATTGAAGATGCATCTTTTTTATTTATTGATGTTGATGTACCCGAAATATTCGCTCCATTTGTAAAAAAAGGATTAGGTGTTGATGTAAGATTTTCTGGAAATAAAGAAAAAATATATCAAGGTAGTGTAGATTCAATTGCAAGTAAAATCGATGTAAGTAATAGATCTCTTAGACTTAGAGTTAAACTTCAAAACTCAAATTCTGAAATCTTGCCTGGCGCGTTAATGGAAGTTAGCATCAAATATAATGAGAGAGATTCTTTAGGAATTCCTGATACAAGTGTAATCTTGGAAGGTAATAAAGTTTATATCTATAAAGTAGACGACAAAAACGTTACTAATAGAGTAGAAGTTATAGTTGGCAATAGAAGTCAAGGATATCTTGAAGTCAAATCTGGATTAAATGAAGGCGATATAGTTGTTGCTGAGGGTCTTAAGAAAGTAAGGCCAAATGGCAAAATAAAACCTATAAAAGATGGAGCTAAAAAAAGTAAATCTGATTGGAGCAAAAAAGCAAAATCTAATAATTCAGAAGCAAAAAAAGGTAAGTTTGACTGGATAAAGAATTTATTTGGTAAGTCAGAGTCAGAAAAAAAAGAAGATAAAAAATAAATAATTAAATGTATTTAACTGATGTAAGTATTAGAAGACCGGCATTATCATGGGTGTTATCTTTAATATTAGTTGTTTTTGGTACTTTTGTTTTTTCAAAGTTACCTGTTAGAGAACTTCCATCCGGTTTACAACCACCCGTAGTTCAAGTTCAAGTGAAATACGCTTCAGCTTCAGCTCCTATTGTTGATGAAGAAGTAACTCAGGTAATTGAAGAAGTAATTGGTGGAGCAGAGGGTATAAAAAATATTGATGCAAAATCAGAGAATGGAAAAAGTACAATAAATATAGAGTTCGATACAGATATTGATCTTGATAATGCTGCAAACGATGTAAGAGAAAGAGTGGCTAGAATAGTTGGAAGACTTCCCTCAGAGGCGGATGCGCCAAGAATACTTAAGCAATCCGCAGGTTTTACAACGACAATGTGGCTAGCGTTATCCTCAGAAACTTGGACAGACCTTGAGCTTGGAGATTATGCGGAAAGGTATTTAGTTGATCAGTTTTCAAGCATTAAAAATGTTGGTAGAATAAGAACTGGTGGACTAAGAGAACTCAGTATAAGAGTATGGATAGATCCAATCAAGTTGGCAGCGAATAATCTAACAATACAAGAAGTTGAAAGATCACTTAGAAATGAAAATGTGAGATTACCAGCCGGTACTTTAGAGGCAGAAAATATTGATCTTACAATTAATATCGATAAATCTTATAACGACTTAGAAAAACTCAAACAGCTTCCGATAAAGAAGGCTAAAGATAACATAGTAAGATTGTCTGACGTTGCAAATTTAGAGTTGGGTCCAGTGACTGAAAAAGTTTTATTTAGAGCTCAAAGTAAAGGGGCTTTAAATTTGAAAACAATGGGAATAGGTATCTATGCAAGGAGCGGTGCATCTACTGTAGAACTTTCCAAAGATATCAAGAAAAAAATTGAGGAAGTAAGAAAAACTTTACCAGGAGATTTAAATTTAGAAATAGCATTCAATAGAGCAACTTATATAGGTGAAGCAATTAATGAGGTTTATAAAACATTAATTATTGCATTTATATTAGTTGTAATCATAATTTATTTATTTTTAGGAAACCTTAAAGCTGTAATAGTCCCTGCCATTGCTCTACCAGTGAGTTTGATTGCAACCTTTTTAGGTCTATATATATTTGATTTATCAATAAATATATTTGTCTTATTAAGTTTTATTTTAGCAATAGGAATTATAACAGATGATTCTGTTATTATGACTGATGCTATATATAGAAGAATCGAAAATGGTGAAACACCGTTAGTAGCAGCGTACAAGGGTTCAAAACAAATTACTTTTGCTATTATCGCAACAACTCTTATATTAGTGGCTGTTTTTTTACCTTTAATATTCATCGAGGGAATTGCAGGAACTTTATTTAAAGAGACTGCTATTGCCTTATCATTTGCAATAGTTGTTTCATCGTTTGTTGCATTAACACTCTCACCAATGCTTGGAAGCAAGTTTCTTGACAAAAAGAAAAAATCAAATTTCTTAACCAAAAGATTTGATAAATTTTTTCAAGGTTTTTTAAATTTTTATTCAGAAACTTTAGTATTCTGGATCAATAGAAAAAAAACAATTGTAACATTTATTGTTTTAATCGTTATTGGCTCAGCTGCTTTATATAATTATACAAAAAAGGAACTATTACCAATGGAAGATAGAGGTGTATATTTGGTAATTGGTTTTACAGATGAGGGCAGTTCTTTTCAATACACACAAAAAAGAGCCGAAGATGTGGAAAAAAGACTGATACCATTGCTAGATAAGGAAAATAGCCCATACAATAGATTTCTTATGATTGTACCAGGATTTGGCTCTGAGAATAGTTTTTTGATCATTTCACTTTTAGACAATTGGAAAAATAGAAAACAAAGCTCCCAAACAATCATGAGACAAGCCATAGGTAAAATTGTTACTGTGCCTCAAACATTAGCATTTCCTATATCCCCTCAGTCTATAAGAGTTTCAAGTTACAACAAGCCTGTTCAAATGGTTATTTACGGAAATACTTACGAAGAGCTAGAACAAATTCAAACTCAAGTTATTAGAATGCTCAGGAAAAACAGAAATTTATCAAGATTAGAATCTGATTACAGTAGAAACAAACCAGAAGTAAATATAAAGATTAATAAAATAAAAGCAAAAGACTTAGGGATATCTGCAGAAGCAATTGGACAAACACTAGAGACTTTATATGGTGGCAAAACAGTTACAAAATTTAATAAACTTGGTAAAGAATATCCTATAATTTTACAACAATACTTAGAGGATAGAAAAGATAAGGAAAGTTTAAGTAAAATCTTTGTTAGATCTGAAAAAACTGGTAACTTAGTTTCTCTTTCAAATTTAGTAGAATTCAATGAAAAGGGAACTGCGAGTAAGTTATCAAGATACAATAGGCAAAGAGCTGTCACGATATCTGCAAATATTAGTGAAGGATATACTTTAGCTGAAGCAATTAAATATCTTGAAGAAACAATGACTAAAGTTGCGCCTGACAAACAAATTACTTGGAAGGGTAAATCAGAGGAATTAAAAGAAACAAGTAACGAACTTTACATAATTTTTGCCTTAGCTTTGTTAACTGCTTACCTTGTTATGTCTGCAACCTTTAATTCTTTTATTCATCCATTTATAATTATTTTAACTGTTCCACTGGCGGTATTTGGTGGTTTGGTATTCATATTATTTTTAAATTCGTCAATAAATATTTTCTCACAAATTGCGCTGGTTATCCTAATAGGAATTTCAACAAAGAATAGTATTCTTATAGTTGATTATGCAAATCAATTAAGAACCAAAGGTAAAGATATTGAGAAAGCTGTAAAAGAAGCTTGTAGTTTAAGATTTAGACCAATAATTATGACTTCATTAAGTACTATGATAGCAATGTTACCGCTTGTTATTGGAAATATTGGACCTGGAGCAGGAGAAGGTTCTAGGCTTGCAGTTGGTGCAACAATACTTGGTGGAATGATAATTTCTACGTTCTTTACTTTATATGTGACACCAACAATGTATTTAACTCTTGCCAAAAATACAAAGAGAATTGACGCTGTTGATATAGAGCTGAAAAAACAGCTAAATTAGAATAAAATATATTTTCTAGTAGTTAGTGAGTTTTTACATTTATTAAGTTGACTTTTGTACTTCTTAGACTGGTTTTCAACTTTCTTTGCTAATAAAATAATTTTTTGTTTATTTTTATAATTTTTATAGTTTCCCCATCCCTCATGATAGGCAACATACTGCCTAAAAGCATCGTTTTTAGGTATTTTTAGGATCTTCTCTGTTTTATTTGTATACCAACCAATAAAATCTACACTATCTTTGAACCGCGTTCGGGTAGCATATTTATTTCCAGTTTCTTCTTTATACTGTTTCCATGTACCTTTTACAGCTTGAGAATAACCAAAAGAACTGGATGGTCTTTTATATGGAATTACTTTAAACAATTTTTGTCTTGGTGGTTTAGCCAACCAATCAAAATCAGATTCCATTTTAATAATTGCAAGTTGCAAATAAATAGGTGTTCCCCATTTTTGCTCAGATTTTTTTGCATGTTTATACCAAAGATATCTTTCAGAAAAAATTGAACAACCATCAGCTGTATTTTTAGGTATAGAAG
>LULK01000714.1_pt1 | contig 19820 bp, 19 predicted proteins | sample 728181 | NCBI WGS metagenome assembly LULK01 (sample SAMN03860291, study PRJNA289734) | marine metagenome | biome: seawater column; feature: ocean; material: water; isolation source: Red Sea water column Station 169 - depth 10m | place: Saudi Arabia: Red Sea | collected 2011-10-15 | depth 10 m | reverse complement strand
AAAGAAGTCAATTGTTTTACTAATTTAAACATTATTTCTTCCTCTTTTATTTATTTGTTAACAAATTATTCAAAAAGTAATTTTTGAATGCCTGAGTAAAGCAGAAACTAATACAACCATCAACTGTAAAAATACCTCATCAATGTTGACCAATTTGTGCTGGCGCGCCCTGAAGGATTCGAACCTCCGACCCACGGTTTAGAAAACCGTTGCTCTATCCAGCTGAGCTAAGGGCGCATAAAAATATCTTATAATACTAATTTAATTTTTGAAAAGAAATTTTTTAAACAAAATAAGTATTGTTAGCAACTCTACTCTGCCTATTATCATGAAAATTATTAAATAGACCTTTGTAAACAATGAGAGATTGTAAAAATCAAAATTTGAAAGTTCAAACATACTGGAGTTAACAGTATTCATTATAGTCAAAATCGACAACTTGAAAGATTGTTCAAAATTTATTTCCAATAAAGTAAGAAGTAACGTTAAAATGAATAATGAAATAATAAAAATAATTATAGAAAAAAAATATTTATTAATATCTGATTTTGCAGTGTTCTCATTTATTAAAGTAACCTTGTTTGAATAAATTTGATTTGGTTTTGTATGTGATAATAGATTATTTATAGAAAACTTTATTAAACTTAAGATTTTTATAACTCTGATTCCAGAACTTGTTGAAAAAAAAGAACCTCCTATAATTACCATAATAAAAAACATAAATATTAAATTTGATGGTGTATCAGAAAAAGATATTCCAATATTTGAGATACTACTAGAAATAGCAACAAGAATTGATGGAAAATTATTACTTGTATTTAAAAAAACAAATGAAAAGGAAATTATAACTAACAAATAAATTAAAAGATTTAAATCTTCACTCAAAAAATTAATTTTTTTTTTATTGTAAAATATTAAGTTGTAAGTCAAAAAAAGACTAAAAAATGACAGTATCATTGTAAATGATAAAAAAATTTTACTTATGTCGCTGTCAAATAAATAATCAATTCTGTTTACAGGTAAAAAACCGCCTGAAGAAATTATTGATAAAGACAAATTAAAAGCATCAAAAGTTCTTAAATTTAAAATTTTAAATATTATAAAAATTAATAAAGTTAATAATGTATAAATTATAATAATTTTTAATGATTGTTTAAAAATTTCATTGTAATTAAAAGACAAGTATTCTGTAAAAGATTTTTTTAAATTTTTATCGAAAATATCAATCAATAATAAAATTGAAAACAGGAAATAAATTCCTCCAATCCATTGAGAAGTAGATCTCCACAAAATTAAGCTTTCATCTAACTGTTTGATATTATCAAAAATAGTAAAACCAGTTGAGGTAAAACCTGATATTGCTTCAAAATATGAATTTAATAATGATATATTTTGAATACTAAAATAATAGGGTATTGATATTATCAAAGGAAATAAAAAGTATCCGAGTAAAACGGTAAAAATTTTTTCGTAAAGAGTAATTTTTTTAATACTTTTTCTATTTAAATAAAATAATAAACTTCCTAAAATAAAACTAATTGCAAATGTGTAAACATAAGTCTCAATATTAAAAAAAATATCAAAATAATTTGAATAAATAATATTTATAAAAGATAAAATGCTTATAAAGATTAAAAAAGAGCCAATATATATCGAACTAAATTTTGTCATATTAAAATTAGATTGAACTAATTCTAAACATGTTTTCTACAGTAGGTAATTGATCTCTTTTAGATAAAAGAACAACAGTATCATCTTTTTGAAATACATAACTAGAGCGAGGTATGATAACATCTCCGTCTCTTAATATAGCCCCTATCCTGATATCATCAGGTAGGTTTGAGTCTTTTAACTGTTTATTTATTAATTCTGATGTTTCTATAATATCAGCTTCTATTACCTCATATTCACCATTTGAAATCGTATAAGCATTTTCAATTGTTCCTTTATGAACATGTTTTAAAATACTTGAAACCGTACTCATTCTAGGATCAATTAAATCATCTATTTTTAATGAAGATTGAAGCAATGAATAATTGGGCTTGTTTGTTAATGCCATAGTTCTTTTATCTTTAGAAAATTTTTCTACTATTACGCTTACCATTAAATTATCTTCATCATCATTTGTTAAAGCTAAAACTGTCTCGACTTCATCAATATTAGCTTCGTTCAAAACATCTTCATCTAAACCATTTCCATTAATAACGATAGTATCGTTTAATTCATTTGCAATATATTCTGCCCTAGATTTGTCTTTTTCTATTATCTTAACTCTTGCAGATTCAAATGATGCCTCAATATTTTTAGCAAGATTAAAACCAATATTACCTCCACCAATTATTAACATTTTACTTGAGATTTTTTCGTTATGACCAAACACAGTCAAAGTCTCTTGCATTTGATTGCTATTTACAACAACATATGCTTTATCATTGAGTTGTAATTGATCTGTTTTTTTCATTATTTTAAATTTTTCATTTCTAATAACTCCTAAAATGTATGCATTTAACTTTGGAAATTTTTTTGTAAGTTCATTTAAGTTTATTCCATGTATAGAGCATTTTTCATTTATCAAAATTTCTAGTAATCTAATTTTGTTTTCAGCAAAAGGAACGTTATCTAAAGCACCAGGTGCTTCCAATTTTCTCTGAATAGATTTAGCAATTTCTATTTCTGGAGAAATTATATAATCTATTGGTAAGTTTTCTCTGTTAAAAAGTCCGGAATATTTCGGATCAAGATACTCCTGAAATCTAATTCTTGCAATTTTTTTTGGCACTTGAAATAAAGAAAATGCAATCTGGCATATCAGCATATTTATTTCATCACTTCTAGTTACAGCTATTATCATATCTGCATCTTTAGTATTTGCTTTTTCTAAAATAGCTGGTGATGTAGCCTTACCAACAATTGCTTTTACGTCTAGAGTTTCATTTATTTTTTGAATGTCATCACTCGATTGATCTATCATTGTAATAGAATGATTCTGTTCAATTAACATTTTTGCAATAGTTGAGCCGACTCTACCTGCTCCACAAATTATAATATTCATTAATTTAGATCCTTGACCCCTAGTATTTTTAACTTTCGATGCAATGCAGATCGTTCCATTCCAATAAATTTTGCTGTTTTTGAAATATTTCCACTAAATTTTTTTAATTGTGAAATTAAATATTGTTTTTCAAAACTTTCTCTTGCCTCTTTTAATGGAACTGTCAGAGTTTCTGTGACTGAAAACTCGTCTTCTATAGATTTCGATAATGACTCTTTTATAATATTCATTAATCTATCATCATCATCGCCTGGAGATAATATTGCGATTCTTTCAATTAAATTTCTTAACTCTCTTACATTTCCTGGCCAGTTATAATTTAGTAAATAGTTATTATCGGTAATTTTGAACTTCTTAAAATTATTTGCTTCACAAATATTCTCAATAAAATAATCAATTAAAATTGGTATATCCTCTATTCGTTTATTTAATGGATCAATTTTAATATTAAAAACATTTAGACGGTGAAATAAATCTTCTCTAAAGTTTCCAAATTTTATTTCTTGTATAACATCTTTGCTGTTTGTACAAATAATTCTAACATCAACTTTGATATCATGAGTGCTATTAATTCTTTTAAACTTTTGATCAATTACTACTCTAAGTATCTTTGACTGTATCTCAAGTGGAATTTCTGTAACTTCATCAATTAGTAAAATACCTCCTGATGCTTTTTCTAATGCACCATAAAAAATTGAACCATCTTTTTTTTCTTCACCAAATAATTCTAATTCATATTTTTTAGCATCTAAGAGTGCGCCATTTATTATAACAAAAGGTCCATCTTTCCTTTTTGAATTTCTATGAATTTTCCTTGAAATTAATTCTTTACCAGATCCGGTTGGTCCACTAATAAATATTCTACTTTCAGATTTTGATAATTTATTTATCTGATCTTTTATAGATAAGATGTTAGAACTTTTTCCGACTAGCTCGAATGTATGAAAAAGTTTTGAATTTAAATTTTTATTTTCATTTTTTAAATTATAATTTTCTACCGCTCTATTGACAAAATTTAAAAGTCTCTCTTTATCAAATGGTTTTTGGATGAATTCGAATGCCCCAGATTTAAGTGAATTAACTGCCATTTCTATATTTGCATGACCTGAAATCATAATTACAGGCAAATCTGGATTTTTGTTTTTTATATGGTCCAATAGTAAAATTCCATCATTATCACCTTTATCTAATTTAACGTCAATAATTGCAACATCAGGAAGTTTTTTATCTATTTCAGTCAACGCCTGATTAAAGTTAGCGGCAAGTCTTGTCTTATAACCAGCATCAATTATTAACTCATCCAGAATTAATCTTATATCTGCATTATCATCTATGATTAAAATTTCAGCTGACATTATATTTTATATGGAATTATAATTTGAATTTTTGCACCATTTTTATGTCCTAATCCTGTTCCTTTTTCTTTAGTTGTAAAATAAGGTTTAATTATATCTTTGGTTTTTTTATTTTTAAATCCTGTTCCAGTATCTAAAATGTTTATATTTATATAATCTCTTCTTTGTCTAATTTCTATATCAATATTTTTGCTTGTTTTGCTATCTTTTTGAACTTTTTCTTGTATACTTTCCAAAGAATTTTTAATTAAATTAAAAAATAATCTATTAAACTGCTCATTATCAAATTTAAAGACTACATCTTTAGATAGATGATTTACCAATCTGATATTTATTGAGTTATCAAATTTATTTACTAAATTAATATTTTCCTTGATTACTGAGTTTAAATTATTTGGTTGAAATAATGGTTTTGGCATTCTAGCAAAATCTGAAAATTCATTAACCAAATTTTCTATTTGCTTTATTTGTTTAATAATAGTTTTAAGGTTATTTAAAAATTTTTCTTTATTTTCATTTTTAATATTTGGAAGATATTTTGTTTTAAGATTGTCAATAGTTAATTGTATCGGAGTTAAAGGATTTTTTATTTCATGAGCTAGTTTCCTGGCAACATTTTCCCATGCTTCGTGTCTCTCGTTAGTAAGAAGTTTTTCTTGTTGGTTTTTTAATCTTTCAATCATTGAATTAAAATTTTTATTAAGCCTTTCCATTTCAATATCAGCTTTCAAATCTGGCACTTTTGTATCAAGATTTCCTTTTCCTATACTTTCAGAAGCTGTTATTAAATTATTTATTGAAATGAAAAAACGAGACGAAAATCTAATTGCAATAGTAATTGACAAAAACAACAATAGCGTAACAAGTGTTACATAGATTATTGCAAAAGATATTCTTATGCCAAGATTTTGATTTTCAACTGTATAATAAAAATTAACTGCTTCTTCAGATTCAATTAAATAATTAGAAATATTTTTATCAAAATATTTTAATACATATAAAAATGTATTATTAAAGTTAGAGAGTCTTATAACTGCAGCAGATTTATTTTCAAAAGTATTTATAATTTTTAATGGTCTATCATCATTTTTAACCATCTCCATTGCTCTATCTTCAATTTTTTTATAAATTGAGGACGTAGCAGATCGAATTAATTCTCCTTTTTCATTTATTAGATGTAGTTGATCAATATCCCTTAGATATCTTTGTGTATTTAATATAAGTTGAAATCTATCAGGATTTGATTTTAACAGATCAGAGTATTTATTTAAATCAAAAGCTATTAAGACAATTTCTGACTCTATTTTATTTCTTTTCTCATCTACATAATTTTTAGCAATTTCATAAGAATTATTAACAGCGTTAGTAATTTTCTTGTCAAAATATTTATCCAATGCAAATGAAAAAATAAATAACGAAAATATAGCAATTAATAATGAGGGTATGAGGGTAAAAAGAGCGAATGAAACAATATATTTTCTATTCGCAACAGATCCTCTCACATTGATATTGTTCTTAATTGAATTTTTTATGTCTATAAATATTAATATAAAAAATATAAATACAAATAAAATATTAGAAATAAGAAGAATTTCCAAGTTCTCTTCATTTAGCTTTATGAAACTTTTATCTATAAAAGTTAAAAATGTTAAAAAAGCTAGAGAAATAGTTAAAACAAATATAATTATGATGAACAAATTTCTTTTTAACAATGCAAACATAATTTAAAAATATATTACAAAAAATTTATTATATTCATGAGTAATTGTTTTATACTACTAGCTGCTGGTAAAGGTAAGAGATTTAAATCAAAAAATCCAAAACAGTTTACAAATTACATGAATAAACCCTTATTTATGCATTCTGTAGATAAAGCTCTAAAGTCAAGACTTTTCAAGTCAATAGTAATTGTCTCAAATTTTCCAATTAAAAATATTAGAGATAAATCTATAAAAATTATTAAAGGTGGCAAAGAAAGGTATCAATCATCACAAAATGCAATAAATTTCATAAAAAATAAAAATTATAAAAATGTTTTTATTCATGATGCTGCTCGCCCAAATTTTTCAATTAAATTATTAGAGAGACTTAAATCAAATCTAAAAAAAAATAAAGCTGTAGTGCCTTATGTTACAACTAACAACTCAACAAAATATAAAATTGAAAATAAAATTGAAAATTTAAATAGGGAAAATTTGCTATTTACTCAGACACCTCAATGTTTTGATTTTAAAACTTTGTATAATCTCAGCAAATTAAATAGTAAATTAATCACTGATGAGGCATCATTATTTTTAAATAATAATAAAATAGTTAAATTTATTAAAGGTGAGGAAAATAATTTCAAAATTACAACAAAATCTGATTTAAAAAGAATTAATATTCAAAATTTTTATGGAATTGGATTTGATATACATAGATTAATCAAAAATAAAAAATTATTCCTTGGAGGAATAAAAATTCCCTATCATTCTGGCCTACAAGGTCATTCTGATGGTGATGTGATTATCCATGCAATAATAGATGGCTTACTTGGTGCTATGAGAAAAAAAGATATTGGAACTCTTTACCCAAGTAATAAGCGAAGATATAAAAATATAAGATCACCTAATATGCTGTCTCCTATTTTGAAAAAATTATATGAAGAAGGATATTTTATAAATAATATTGATATAAATTTAATTTGTGAAAAACCCAAAGTCTCAAAATATAGAAAAAAAATTGTTACATCATTGTCTAATTTGCTCAATGTAAATAAAGATCAAATTAATCTAAAAGGTAAAACAGTTGAAAAATTAGGTTTGATAGGAAAGGAAAAAGCTATTGCGTGTGAAGCAATAGTATCGTTAAATTATTATGCTTAAAAAAATAAATTCTCTATTTGTTACAATGTTTGGCATTGGAAAATTACCAAGAATTCCTGGTAGTTATGCCTCTTTGGTTACTGTTATCTTATTATATATATTATTTCACATTTTTTCAGTATCGGCAGATACATTTTTAATTTTTTTAGTAGCTATTTTTATAATTTCACTTTTTGCTGTAAATTTATTTATTAAAGATTTAACCAATAAAGATCCAAAAGAGGTTGTTATTGATGAGTTTATTGGTCAATCAATACCAATTTGCCTTTATGAAATTGCCCATAAAGAACCAACGGATCCAGCAAGGGTGCTAACCTTTTATTTTATAATGTTTATTCTTTTTAGAATTTTTGATATCACAAAACCCTACCCTGTAAGTTATTACGATAAAAATTTTAAAAATAGTTTTGGCGTTATAATGGACGATGTTTGTGCAGGTTTATATGTTGTTGCTATTCTTGTCTTTTATATGATTATTACTACATGAATAATTTGTCTTTGAAGATTGTAAAGTTATTAACAAAAAAAAAACTTACAGTATCATTCGCCGAATCATGTACTGGGGGACTTTTAGCAAGCTCAATTACATCTATTAGTGGATCATCTAAAGTTTTTAATATGGGACTAGTTACCTATTCAAATAATTCAAAAGTAAAATTACTTAAAGTACCAAAAAAAACCATTACTAAATATGGAGCAGTAAGCCATGAAACCTGTCTATCGATGGTCAAAAATTTAAGTAAAATTAGTAAAGCAAATATATCAATCTCGATTACTGGTATTGCGGGACCAAAGGGTGGGACTAAAGAAAAACCAGTTGGATTAGTTTACATTGGATTTAAAAAAGGAAATAAAATAATGATCAAAAAAAATTTATTTAAAAATAAAAGAAGAATTAGAATTCAAAAGACTACAGTAAATGAAGCGCTTAAAATAGTTTTGAACAATATTTGATATTTAAAAAACATTATAAACTTTCTGCCCTTTTTTGGAAAGCATCTGCAATTTTATCAAGACCAAATTGAAAAGATTTAGTCATAAGAATATTCAAAAATTTGTTTTTTATTTCAAAATCTACATCAAATGTAACTTCGGTTAATTTTCCTTGTTCAACAAATTTCCAATTATTTTCTAAATAATTTAATGGTCCATCAATATTAGTAACAAAAATTGTGTCATCTTTTTTATTGAATTTAACATCGCTTTTATAGGTATCTACAAAAGGTCCTTTACCTATTGTAAGATCTGCAACTATAAATGTTAAATCTCCTTTTTGTTTTCTTTCATAAACTTTTGATCCTTGGCAAAATGGAACAAACTCTGGATATTTTTCAATGTCGAGAACAAAATCAATAAGTTTTTCTTTTTTGTTATCAATTAATCTCTTAACTGATGCTTTGGGCATTAATTAATATTTTTTTTATTATTTTTTAATTTATTAAAATCCTCATCTGCATGATATGATGATCTAGTTAAAGGAGATGAGGATACTAATAAAAATCCTTTGGATTTTGCTATTTTACCCAATTCTTTAAATTCATCTGGATGGTAATACCTATTTAATGGAAAGTGCTTGGCCGAAGGTTGAAGATATTGACCTATAGTTAAGAAATCAACTTCTGCAGATCTTAGATCATCCATAACTTGAATTATTTCATCTTTTGTTTCTCCAAATCCAACCATAATTCCTGATTTTGTAAAAACATTTTTATTGAATTTTTTTGAATTTTTTAAAAGTTCTAATGATCCAAAATATCTTGCCCCTGGTCTAACTTTCACATAAAGACTTGGAACAGTTTCAATATTGTGATTAAAAACATCTGGGCTTGCTTCCAATACTCTTTTATAAGCTTCTCCCTTTCTTAAGAAATCAGGTGTTAAAACTTCAATTGTTGTATTTGGATTTTTTTTTCTTGTTGCAACAATAACATCATGAAAATGATTTGATCCGCCATCTGAAAGGTCGTCTCTATCAACAGATGTAATAACAACATGTCTTAAACTTAATTTTTTAACTGCATTCGCTATTTTAATTGGCTCAAATTCATCTAATTTTTCTGGTTTTCCTGTTTTAACATCACAAAACGCACATGCTCTTGTACATGTGTCACCCATTATCATTAGTGTTGCATGCCTTTTGCTCCAGCATTCAGTAATATTAGGACAGTTTGCTTCTTGGCAAACTGTTACGAGATTATCTTTATTAACAACTGTTTTGGTTAAAAAAAATTCTTTACTATTTAGTAGCTTGGATCTAATCCACTCAGGTTTCTTTTTGATAGGATTAATCGGTTTATTTACTTTTTCAGGGTGTCTTGGTCTATTTTTGATTTCCATTGTCTTTAATTATATAGGTAGTCTCACCTTCTTTTCCAAATAAAAACTTTTCTCTTATTAATATTTCTATGAAATCAAGATCTATATTTTCTGTTAAAAGTGAATTTTTGTGCTCTAAATCTTCTATTTTACTATTAAGAGTAATTTGGTCATTTTTTAGTTGCTCATAAATATCTTTTTTTTCCATGTAAGAAATGAGACCTCTATCACCATCTAATAAATTAAAGAAAAAATAGATAAACAGGAATGTGATTATAAGAATAAAATAGTTTTTTTTTAATTTTTCTAACATTAATCAATTTTATTCATTTTAGCAGATCTACCAAGGTCTTCTTCAATACGAATTAGTTGGTTATATTTTGCTATTCTCTCTGATCTTGCAAGAGACCCAGTTTTGATTTGATTTGAATTGGTGCCCACTGCTAAATCAGCGATAAATGTATCTTCAGTATCACCAGATCTATGAGAGATGATTGTTTTAAAACCAATAAGTTGAGCAAATTTTATTACTTCTAACGTTTCGGTTACTGTTCCAATTTGGTTCAATTTTATCAAAATACTGTTAGCGGATAAATTCAGAAAACCTATTTTTAATCTTTCAAGATTAGTTACAAAAAGATCATCACCTATTATTTGTGTTTTGTTTTTTGTTATATTAACAAATTTAGACCATGCCTTCCAATCATCCTCACCAAATGGATCCTCAATTGATTTAATTTGATATTTTTTAATAAGCTCTAAATATTTTTTAATTGATTGATCGACACTTATGTAATTTTTAGAATGAATTGAATATTTACCTTTTTTAATTAATTCATTTGCTGCAACATCTAAACAAATTGACATATCTTTACCATTTTTAAAACCTGATTTTTTGATAGCTTGAACTATAAGTTTTAAAGCACTCTCATTATCGCTTATCATTGGTGCAAAGCCACCTTCATCACCTACATTAATAGAGTGACCTGCTTTTTTTAATAATACTTTTAAATTATTTATTACTAAAAAACACATTCTAACAGCATCATTAAATGATTTTGCTTGATCAGGTCTAATCATAAACTCTTGTATTCTAAGGCCATTATCAGCATGCGCACCCCCATTAATAATATTCATTAAAGGAAAGGGAAGTTTAAAATTTTTTTTAACAATAAAATTTTTATATAAAGGTATTTTTTTTACTTTGGCTGATAATTTTTTTACAGCCATGGATACAGCTAATATTGTATTCGCACCTAACTTTGTTTTTTGTTTTGTACCATCTAATTTTATAAGAATACTATCTATTCTCTCTTGGTCATGGATATTTTGATTTTTTAATTTTTTTGAAATTAATTTATTGACAGTTGCAACTGGTGTTAAAACACTTTTTCCTAAGTATCTTTTATTACTCTTATCTCTTTTTTCGTAGGCCTCAAAAGTTCCTGTTGAAGCACCTGAAGGACAAATTGCTGACGCACTTAAATTGTTTGAAAATACTTCAGCCTCAATAGTAGGATTTCCTCTGCTATCATATACCTGTCTGGCTACAACTCTTTTGATTTTGCTCATTAATTACTTTTTAACTAAATTATCAATTTCTACAATTTGATTAATTAGCTCGTCTAATTTGTCTAAAGGGACCATGTTTGGACCATCTGATGGAGCATTATCAGGGTCCTGATGTGTTTCCAAAAAAATAGCTGCAACGCCTACTGCAACTGCTGCTCTTGACAAATACTCAACAAATTCTCTTTGACCACCACTTTTTTCGCCTAGACCACCAGGTTGTTGCACTGAATGAGTTCCATCGAATACCACTGGATAACCATTTTTTGCCATGATGGGAATAGATCTCATATCTGAGACCAATGTATTATAACCAAAGCTAGCACCTCTTTCTGTGACTAAAATATTTTTATTCCCACTGTCTGAAATTTTTTTTGTTACATTAATCATATCCCATGGTGCTAGGAATTGACCTTTTTTTACATTAATAATTTTATTGGTTTTAGCAGCAGCAATTAATAAATCTGTTTGCCTACAAAGAAATGCTGGTATCTGGAGAACATCTACGTGTTGAGAAACTAGAGAACATTGTTCTTCATTATGTATATCGGTTAGAACAGGCACGTTAATCTCTTTTTTGATTTTATCAAATACAGGTAGAGAGTTTTCTAAACCAGCTCCTCTTTTGCCTTTCAAGCTTGTTCTATTAGCCTTATCAAATGAAGTTTTATAAATAAATCCAATATTATACTTTGTCGTGATTTCTTTAATTTTACCTGCCATGTCCAAAGCATGTTGTTCTGTTTCTAGCTGGCAAGGTCCAGAAATAAGACAAATTTTATTCTTATTTGAAATTTCTATACCGTTACAATTAACTATTTTATTTTCCATTAAAAGATTTTGCAGCTTTAATAAATGAAGAGAATAAAGGATGAGGATTTAAAGGTCTAGATTTAAATTCTGGATGAAATTGGACACCAATAAACCATGGATGATTTTTAAGTTCAATAATTTCAGGTAATTGATTGTCAGGAGAAATTCCTGAAAACATCAAACCTTTTTTTTCAAATTTTTGCATTAAATTTATATTGACCTCATATCTATGTCTGTGTCTCTCTTTAATCATATTAGATTTATAGATATTTTTTATGGCAGAATTATTTCTTAGTTTTGCCTCATATAGACCTAATCTCATTGTTCCTCCCAGGTTTTTATCAGTCCCTTTTATAATTTTTCCATCTTTGTTCCATTCATAAATTAATCCTATTACGGGAAAACAATTTTTATCTAATTCGCTTGAGCCAGCTTTTTTAATTTTTAAAATATTTCTTGCAAACTCAATCATTGCCATTTGCATTCCAAAACAAATACCTAGAAAAGGTATTTTTCTCTCTCTGGCATATCTAATTGCTTCAATTTTTCCCTCTGTTCCTCTTTTGCCAAACCCTCCTGGTATCAATATTCCCGATACATTCTTTAATTTTGATTTAATTTCTTTTGATCTAAGTTTATCTGACTCAATTCTTACTAAGTTAACTTTAACTTTATTTGAAATTCCACCATGCGTGAGAGCCTCATCAAGTGACTTATAAGCATCTTTTAAGTTTACATATTTGCCTATGATAGCAATATTTACTGTTCTTTTTGTTTTTAAAACTATATTTGTAATTTTTTTCCAAGGTAGCAAGTTTGGTCTTTTTCTAGATTTTATTTTAAAGAATTTTAAAACTTGCTTGTCTAATTTTTGATTAAAGAAACTTATTGGGGCTTCATAAATAGTTTTTACATCAACTGTTTCTATAACATTAGCAATGTCCACATTACAAAATAAGGATATTTTTCTTCTTTGATCTAAAGGAATAGACTGTTGAGATCTACAGATCACTATATCAGGTTGAATTCCTATACTTCTTAATTCTTTAACAGAATGTTGTGTTGGCTTTGTTTTAATTTCATCTGAAGATTTTAAAAATGGAACAAATGTTAAATGAATAAATAATGATCTTGATCTGCCATTATCATTTGAAAACTGTCTTATAGCTTCTAAAAATGGAAGGCTCTCAATATCACCAACCGTTCCTCCAATTTCACAAATTACAAAATCTTCATTCGTTATATCTTTTTTTATAAATTCTTTAATTCTATCTGTAACATGTGGAATTACTTGAACAGTTTTTCCGAGATAACCTCCTCTTCTCTCTTTTTTTATAATATCACTATAAATTCTACCTGTAGTAATGTTGTCAGATTGTTTAGCTGAAATATTTGTAAATCTTTCGTAATGTCCTAAATCTAAGTCAGTCTCAGCCCCATCGTCAGTTACAAAAACTTCACCATGTTGAAAAGGGCTCATTGTTCCTGGATCTACATTTAAATATGGATCCATTTTTCTTATTCTAACCTTATAACCTTGAGATCTAAGAATGTATCCAAGCGATGCTGATGACAAACCTTTTCCGAGTGATGAAACCACGCCGCCAGTGACGAATATATATCGCGCCATGGAATTATGTTATAGCCAATGAATTATAAAAATAAAAGTATTAATTATTATTTTCAGGTAATTTTGGAGCATCGTCTGCATTTTCCTCGATTTTATCAATAACAGACGTATTTGAAGGGAGATCTCCTCTTGAAATAATAGTTAATCCTAGGCTACAAATTATGAATAATGTTGCAACTATTGCTGTTGCTTTGGTCATAAAATTCCCAGCAGATCTTGAAAACATAAAGTTATCTTGAGAAACACCAATACCCAAGGCTCCACCTTCAGATTTTTGGAATAAGACAAGCAATACCAGTATTGCAGCTAATATTATATTTATAATTAATAGTATGTTTTCCACGGGGTTTAGATAATTGATTTTTTCATTATATCAATAAATATTTTTTCATTTGTGGATGCGCCACCTATCAAAAAACCATTAATATTATCGATTCTCATTAAATTTTTTATATTTTTTGGGTTAACAGAGCCTCCGTACAAAACTTTAGACTTCGAAAATTTTTTTGATCTCTTTAAGGTGTCTTTGATAAATTTAACGTTTTTAATTAAATTGTTTTCAGTAGGAACAATTCCAGTACCAATGGACCAAACAGGTTCATATGCGATTATAACTTTATTTAATTTATTTAAATTTTTTAATCCCTCGAGTAATTGTTTCTTTAAAACAAACTTAGTTTTATTTTTTTTTTTATCAATTAACTTTTCACCTATACAAAAAATAACATTTAATTTTTTATCAAGCTCTTCTCTTGTCTCAGAGTGTCCAATTATAACAAATTTAGCTCCTAAATCTTTGATCATTTTTGAACTTATGGCTCCAGTATGCGGTCCATAGTCTGAATTTATATGACAATCTTGTGCTCCTATCTCAATGTTTGAATTTTTAGTTTTATCAATAAAAGATTTAAGCAAAGTATAAGGTGGGCAATATACAATTTTAGCCTTCTGTTTGTTTTTTTTTGAATAACTTATTACATTATTTAATGAATTTACTAATTTAACTGATCCAAACATCTTCCAGTTAGCAATGAAATAAATATTATTATTTGTCATACTGATTAATATAATTTATATGTTTATTTTTTTTTAGATCAATAAATAAAGAATATATAAGATGATTAGTAAATTAAGAAGTTTTTCAAATTCAAAAATAGCAGGTGTTATAGTTGGAATTATCATAATTCCATTTGTATTTTGGGGAATGGGAAGTGTCTTTAGTGGAGGTAATACTAACAATGTTGCAAAGATTAATAATGAGGCAATTTCATCAAAGGATTTTGTAAATTTTATAAATGAGTCTAGGCTTACAAATGATATTATTAAAGCAAACTTAGATAATAATATTATAGAACAAATTTTATCAGAACTCATATCTGAGAAATTAATTGAAATGGAGATAAAAGAATTAAATGTATCTTTTTCTGAGAAAGCCTTAGCAAATAAAATTAGATCTAATGCAATTTTACTGGATGATAACAATAAATTCTCAAGAGTAAAATATGAAAAATTTTTATTAGAAAATAATCTTACAGCATCAAGTTTTGAAAATTCATTAAAAAAACAAGAATTAAAGAAAAATTTATTTAAATATATAAGTGGAGGAATTAAATCTCCACATTTTTTAAAAAATAAAATTTTTATAAATGAAAATAAAAAAATTGATATTGAATTTCTAGACCTTGATTTAGTTCATGATAAGACTGTAACAGATTCAGAAATAGACGATTTCATTAAAAAAAATCAAGATATTTTAAAAATGGACTTTATTGATTTTTCATATGCAAAAATAACTCCTCAAAGTTTAATTGAAATTGATGAATTTAATGATGAATTTTTCAAAAAAATTGATGAAATCGAAAACAGTATTCTAAATGGATCAAACATAAAAGAAATTGATGAGGTTTATAATTTAAAGCCTAATGAGATAAAAAATTTTATATTAAATGACAATTCAGGTGAAACACTTCAGGAAATATACTCTAAAAGAAACGAGGATAAAATACAATTAATCGATAAAAATGATTATTATTTAATATTTGAAATTTCAAATATCAAAAAAAAAATACCAAATTTCAATGATCCTTATTTTTTGGAAAGTTTAAAAAAAAATATAGTTTTGAAAAAGAAATTTGAGTTTAATAAAAATATTTTTGAAAAAATTGATGAGAAAAAATTTAATGACGATGAATTTATTAAAATATCAAAAGATAAAAAAAATATTAAATCTTTCACATTAGAAAGTCTTAATGATAATCAAGTTTTTGACTCGGAGTCAGTTAATCTTATTTATACTTTGCCAAATAAAAGTTTTACGTTAGTTACTGGAGAAAAAGATAAAGTTTACTTATCAAGAATAATTAGTATTTATTACTCTGATATAGATAAAAATGCTGATAATATCAAAGAATATTCAACTAAATCAAACAATGATATAATCAACGATATTTACACATCTTATGATCTTTCATTAAATTCAAAATATAAAGTAAAAATCTTTAATCAGACAATTGATAGAGTAAAAAATTATTTTAGATAATGTTGAATATTGGTCTAAAATTATTCAAGAAAAATCACTTAAAGAATAAAAACCAGGTTCTTTATTATTCATTTAAATCTAATGGATTAAAAGAAATAGAGAATTTAATAAATAACTTTTTAAATGTAAAAAATAGTTTCATTTTTGAGTCGGTTGAGAAGGGTTTTATAAAAGGCAGATATACTATTTTTGGGAAAAATCCTGATAAAATATGGGAATTTAATAATAATAAATGCGTTTTAAATTATGAAAACAAAAAAAAGAAACTAAAAGGAAAACCAAAGAATAATATTGAAAAAATAATTGAAGATTTTAAGTTTGAAATACCTAAAGAATTACCACCTATTAGTTCAATTATTTCGGGATATTTCTCTTATGATATAATAAGATATATTGAAAAAATTCCGAATAGTACAAAAAATGACCTTCAAATTCCTGATGCAAGAATATTAAGGCCTAGGAACCTTATAGTTTTTGATAATGCTGAAAAAAAATTATTTTTTATAGTTAACTGTTTTTCTGATGAAAAAATCAAGAATTATGAGGCAAAATATGATCAAATTCAAAAAGAAATTGAGGAGATGATTTTTTTATCAAACTATAATTTAAAGATTAAGTCATCAAATGCAAATATCTCTAGACCTAAAATTAAATCAAACATCTCAAAGAAAAAATTTTTAGACAATGTAATTAAAGCTAAAAATTACATTAAAATTGGAGATATTTTTCAAGTTGTTCTAAGTCAAAGGTTCGAAACTGATCTTAATAAAGAACCAATAGATGTTTATAAAAAATTACGAATTACTAACCCCTCTCCTTTTATGTATTTTTTTAACTTTGAAGATTTCCAAATTATAGGCGCAAGCCCTGAGATACTTGTGAGGCTTAGAAATAATAAGATAACTATAAGACCTATTGCTGGTACAAGACCTAGAGGTAAAAATAAAAAAGAAGATAAATTTTATGAAAAGGATCTTTTAAATGATAAAAAAGAGCTTTCTGAACATTTAATGCTTCTTGACCTTGGAAGAAATGATACTGGAAAAGTTTCTAAAATAAACTCTGTTAAAGTAACTGAAAGCTTTAAAATAGAGAGATATTCTCATGTAATGCATATAGTCTCCAATGTTGAGGGTATATTCAATAAAAAATTTGGTAAATTTGATACCTTGCTAGCTGGTTTTCCTGCTGGAACTGTTTCAGGCGCTCCAAAAATAAGAGCAATGGAAATTATCGATGAGTTAGAAACAACAAGAAGAAAGGTGTACGCTGGTGGAATTGGTTACTTTTCAGCTAATGGCGATTTTGACACTTGTATAGCGCTTAGAACAGCAATTTCTAAAAATAAGAAATTTTACGTACAATCAGGTGCAGGAATTGTAGCAGATAGCAAACCAATTAATGAGTTTAATGAAACTGTAAATAAAGCAAAAGCTTTAATTAAGGCTTTGGAATAAGGATTATGAAAATAATTTTAATTGATAATTATGATAGTTTTACATTCAATTTATATCACTATCTTTCATCTTTTTCTAAAGTAGACGTTTTTAGAAATGATAAAGTAGATCATCATTTTATTTTAAAAAAAAAATATAATAAAATTGTAATATCTCCAGGTCCTGGAAATCCTAATCAATCTGGAAATTGTTTAAAGATAGTAAAAAATTTGTATAAAAAAGTGCCGATACTTGGCGTTTGTTTAGGTCATCAAATCATTGGTCAAATATTTGGTTCTAGGATAACTCAAGCTAAAGAACTTGTACATGGAAAGACAAGCAATATTATAAATAAGAAAATTGGTATTCTTAATAATTTACCAAAAAATTTCACAGCTACCAGATATCATAGTTTAGTAATTGATAGAAAATCTTTATCTAAAGATTTAAAAGTTACATCTAGTACTTCCGACGGGACAATTATGGGTGTTATGCATAAGGAATATAAAGTTCATGGAGTTCAATTTCATCCTGAAAGTATCAAAACTAAATATGGTTTAAAAATTTTAGAGAACTTTGTAAAAGAGTAAAAATGGATCAATTTTTAGAAAAGCTCAGAAACAAAATAAATTTAAATTTTGATGAAAGTAAAAATGCATTCAAGATTTTAATGAATGGTGAGGCTAGCGATCAACAAATTTATGATTTTTTAACTTTATTATCAGACAAGGGTGAGGTTTCAGATGAAATAGCTGGAGGTGTGTATATATTGAGAGATAAATCAAAAAGAGTAAAAGTTGAAAATTGCATTGATACCTGTGGTACTGGAGGAGATGGAAAAGATACTCTTAATATTTCAACTGCATCAGCGCTGTTGTTAGCAAGTATGGGTATTAAAGTAGCAAAGCATGGAAATAAAGCAGTTTCATCAAAATGTGGGTCAGCTGACGTTCTTGAAGCCTTAAACATAAATATCAACTTAGAACCAAAACAAATCGAGGAACAGATTAAAAATGATAATTTTGGTTTTATGTTCGCACCAAATTACCACTCGGCAATGAAATATGTTGGTCCAACAAGAAAAAAAATAGGAAAAAGGACAATTTTTAATATGATAGGTCCATTAAGCAGCCCAGCACTTGTTGAAAGACAGGTAATTGGTGTTTTTGATAACAAACTTCTAAAAATTTTTGCGAATGCTCTTAAAAATTTAAATTTAAAATTTGCTTGGATTGTAAATAGTGAAGATGGTCTAGATGAAATATCACCTTACGCCAAAACTAATATTGTACAATTAAAAAATAATGAAATATCTGAGTTTATAATTGACCCAGATGAATTAAATATTAATGCTGATAAATTCGAAAATTTAATTGGAGATGACGCTAAATTTAATTCTGATAAAATTTTAAATATTTTTGAAGGTGAAGATAATGATTTTTCAAAAGCTGTATGTTTAAATGCTGCAGCTGGATTAATGATATCTGAAAAATATGATGATTTTAAAATTGCTTATAATTATACTAGAGGTTTTATTAAGTCTGGAGCAGCATTCAAATATATAAAAAGTTTACAAAATGTCTGAAAATATCCTTCAGAAAATAATTGATCAAAAAAAAACTAAAATTGAAAAATTAAAACTTGAAATTGATATAAACAGCTTATTGGATGCAATAAGTGAGAAGGACTTTTTTTTTGATTTTAAAAAGAAAATACAAACGAAAAACTCAGAAAATAAAATATCCATTATTGCTGAAATAAAAAAAGCAAGTCCCTCTGCAGGTATTTTGATAGATGATTATGACCCGGTTAAAATTGCCAATATATATAATTCTAAGAATGTAACATGTTTGTCTGTATTAACCGAAGAGGATTTTTTTTTAGGAAATCTATCTCATATTTCTGAAATAAAAAAAAAAATTGAATTACCCATTCTTTGTAAAGATTTTTTTGTTGATAAATTTCAAGTACCTTTAGCAAAAAGTTATGGGGCTGATGCAGTCCTGATTATATTGGCCGGTATTTCTGAAAAAACTGCTGATGAAATTTACGAGGAGGCTTTAAAGCATAATATGAGTGTAATTGTTGAAGTTCATACAGTTGAAGAGGCAAAAAAATCAGTAAAATATCCGGATGCTTTAATTGGTATAAATAATCGAAACCTAAAAACTCTTAAAACTGAGATAAATACAACTTATGATATATATGATATTGTTTCAAATCACTCTTCCCCTCTAATTTCTGAG
>LULK01000189.1_pt1 | contig 19895 bp, 21 predicted proteins | sample 728181 | NCBI WGS metagenome assembly LULK01 (sample SAMN03860291, study PRJNA289734) | marine metagenome | biome: seawater column; feature: ocean; material: water; isolation source: Red Sea water column Station 169 - depth 10m | place: Saudi Arabia: Red Sea | collected 2011-10-15 | depth 10 m | reverse complement strand
TTAGCTTTTTTCTTAGTTTTCTTTTTAGCAGCTTTTTTTCTTCTTTTAGCCATCTTTAGCTCCCTTTTTTTATAAACGAATCTTTATGATTCGTTAATAACTAATTTTTATTTTTTTTGCTTAGTTATGTCAAACATATAATTTTTTGAAAAAAATTTAAAAAATAATTTTTTTTTAATTTTTTTTTATTAATTAAAAAAGTTAAATAAATCGCTATTAATAAAGTGTTTTTTTAAAACTTTTTAATAAAGTTTTTCAAATTGATTTTTATATTTTGTAACTATTTTATATCTTTTAAGTTTTAAAGTTGGAGTTAGCATTCCATTTTCAATTGAAAATTTTTCATTAATTATAAAAAATTTTTTTATTTGTTCTATTTTTGAAAGGTTTTTATTTATAATTTCTAATTCTTTTTTAATTTGATCTTGTGTTGCATTTATATTGTCATCAGATAAAACTAATAAAGCAACTAAATACGGTTTATTATCTCCATAGACGATTGATTGATCAATGAATTTTGAATTTGATAATTCATTTTCTATTTTAACTGGAGAAATATTATCTCCACCAGGAGTAATCAAAATATCTTTTTTTCTGTCAGTAATTTTTAAGTAACCATTCTCAAAAATTCCAATATCTCCTGTATGTAACCAACCATCTATTAAAACTTTGTTAGTTTCTTCCTCATTATTCCAATAACCCAACATTACATTTTCACCTTTTACTAAAATTTCTCCATCTGAGGCTATTTTTACCTCATTACCTTTAAATGGTGGTCCTACAGTCTCAACTCTAATATCATCAATTGGGTTACAACTTACAACTGGAGAGGTTTCGGTTAAGCCGTAGCCTTGTAACGTAGGCAGACCTATAGCATTTAAAAAAATACCAACTTCTTTATCAAGTGCTCCTCCGCCTGAAACGAAGGTTTTAAGCTCACCTCCAAATTGACTTTTGATTTTCTTTCTTACTATTTTTTCCAAAATTTTATCAATTAATTTTTCTAAAATTGTTAAAGATTGTTTATTTATTTTTTTAGTTCCTAGTTCTAACATCTTAAATATTAGTTTTTTCTTTAAACCTGTTACTTTATTAAAACTTGCATTAATCTTTTGAAATAAATTTTGGTAAAACCTAGGTACTGCAGTCATTAGCTGAGGTTTACAATCGTTCATATTTTTAATTAATTTCTCAATACTTTCTGCATAGAATATTTTTGCTCCAACACTTATTTGAACAAATTGAACAGTGTGTTCATAAGAATGTGAGAGAGGCAACCAGGTTAAAAATCTAGTCTGATCTGTTAGCAAAGGTTTCAATATATCAAGTGCACCATCACAATTATTTAAAATTCCACCATGACTTAAGATAACACCTTTTGGGTTACCTTGTGTTCCTGAAGTATAAATAATACAAGCTGGATCATTTCTCTTAATTGATAAGTCTGGCATATTTAAATCTTGATAATCTAAATTAGAGAACAATTTATTAATGTTTAAATATTCATGCTCATTTGTATCTAATTCTTCGAAAGAAAAAATTTTAGTAATAAAACTCTTTTGTTTAATAATATCTTTTACTTTGTTGAATAGTTCTTGATTTGAAACAAATATTAATTTTGGATTACAATTTTCAATTATATATTCATAATCTTTCTCAGCATAAGTTGTATAAGCTGGTACAGTAATAGCTTCTGATAACATTACCGAAAGATCAGTTATAAACCACTCTGGTCTATTTTCGGATATTAATAAACATCTATCACCTTTATTTATATACTTTTTAATTTCTGATGAAAGTTTTTTGATTGAATGAAATGTTTTTTCCCATGTAAAACAATTAGTTTCATCTTTTAAGGATGTTAAAAGAATATTATCTTTTTTTTGTTTTTTATAATTAGTAAAAAATAATTCGACTAAATTGTTAATATTTTGTGTGCTCATAAATATTTGGTGGGCAAAGAGAGAATCGAACTCTCACAGTATTGCTACTATTGGATTTTGAGTCCAACGCGTCTACCAGTTCCGCCATTCGCCCTTTGGTAACAAAACTACTTTACTTGATTACTTTTAATCTAACAATAATCAAATTTTTTCTAGTTTAAATTTTCACTTATTTCTAGAATTACATTTTCCCAATTATCTTTGATTTTTTGCTTGAAAAATTTGTGCTTGGGATACCAGGCGAATTTGTTGCTTTGCAACTGCCATCTCCACTCTGGATTATAATGTTGTAATAACCAGGTATCTATTTCCATAGTACCAGCAAGATGGGATAAAGCAGTATCAACAGTGATTAATAAATCCAAATTTTTAAGTATAGAAATTGTATCTTCAAATGCGTTCTCAGACTCATCAATCTCATCTTGGAAATTTATTAATTTATTGCTGAATTTAAATTCTTTTATTTGTTCAATACCAAATCCACTTTGTAAATTAATGAAATTTAAATTTGTATTTTTAAATAATGGTTCAAATGTTTGCAAATTAATAGATCTCATAGAATCTCTAATATAATATTTATCTCCTTGCCAACTAATACCAATTTTTTTACCTTTAAATTTATCAAATTTTTTTTTCCATTTTTTATAATTTTCATTATTTATTTTTATAAAATTATAGTTTTCTAAAAAAATTTTATCTTTTAAATAAAAAATTTTTGGTAAACTCATCAAAAATACAAAATAATCAAAAAAGGGAAATTTACCTTTACCTTCCTGTAAATCCAAATCCTCATCTTTAAATAAATGAAATAATTTTTTTTTTGTTTGAAATATTACTTTTACATTATATTTTTTTTTGATATGGAAAATATATCTAGAAAATTGAATTATATCTCCTAAACCCTGCTCAGATAAAATAAGAATTGTTTTCCCATCTAAATTCTGACCATTCCATTCGTTATAATTATTAAATAAATTTTGATTATAATTATAAACAGATTTTCTTTGCTCATAATTGATTAATCCATCTTTAATTTCACCTGAATATAATTGAAAATAACTATAAGCATAAAGTGTATTCGGATTTTTAGGATTTAAATCTAGAGCTTTTTTGAAATATTTTTTTGAATTATAAAAATCTGAAACTCGCAAATAAATATATGCTAAGTTAATTAGTGTATTTAAATTATTATTATTTTGTTTGAAAGATTCTAAATAATACTTAATTGATAGATCATTTTCACCAGAATAAAGATACAGAAGTCCATATAGATTTTCGTATACTCCATCATTTTTAAATAATTTCTTGTTATTTTTAAGCAAAAATTCTACGTCACTAAATTCTCTTAAATTTATTTTTGAAACAATTAAATTTATTAATGTTTCTAAATCATTTGAATATTCCTTTAATATTTTATTAAACTGCTCTTTTGCTTTTTTAAATTGTTTAGTGTTTAGATAAATTTTACCAATAAAATAATCAGCATCCCTAAAGTTTTTTTTAAAAGAAGAGGCTTTAGTCAAATGTTTTAATGATTTAATATATTTTTTTTGCTCGTATAACGCATATCCCATTAAAAATAATGAATTAAGATGATTTGGAAATTTACCTAAAATTTTTGAAAAAATTTTTTCTGCTGATCTAAAATTTTTATTTTTGATAAATTCGAGGCCTTTCTTATATTTTTCCTCATTTATAAGCACATTATTATTTTTCATATACTGAATATAATATCATTATGATTTTATAAATCATAATGATTCGTTAAATCATTATATTTTAATAAATTAATGAGATATGATTAATTATTATGAAAGATACTTATCAAAAACTTTTTAATCTTAGAAAAAGTTTAGATTTATGGGAAACAGAAATTGGGATAGATAGATTAAGTACAAAAAGCAAAATTATAATTGAATATTTACTTTCGCAAAGAAAACTTCCTATTTCTCTAAATAAAATAAGAAGAGATAATTTTGTTGAAAAAAAAATGAGTATTGCAAGTTTTAATAGATGCATAAATGAGTTAATTAAATCAAAGAAGATTAAAGTTTATTTAGACACTAATGACAGAAGATCTCAAATTATAGATCTTTTTTAGATGTTACCAAAGTTCATTAAAATAAATCTTTTAATAATTTTTTTATTTATTTTAAGTTTTTTTTTAATATCTATCCCAGTTGAAACTGAAAATTTTAATTATGGAAGTTATTTTTTTCTACCTCACTCTATCAGAATTATAGCTGCAGTTATTTTTGGTAAAATAGCATTTTTCGGTCTGTTTGTTTCTCACTTAATAGTATCAGAATTTTCTACCTCGAGAATGATTGATGTTAATTTATTGCTCTCTTTAGTAGGTTCCTCATCTTGTTACATAGCAGTTTTCATAACGCATGTATTCAAAATATCGAAAGCAGATTTCAAAGGAATTAAATTTGAGCAATTACTTTTCATCATTTTGCTTTCTTCCATAATTAATTCTATTGGTACTTTTTTAGTTTTTGATAATATTTTTATCTTTTCAAGCTTTAAATTTATTTTTTCATACTTAATCGGTGATTTTGTAGGAGGTGTAATAGGTTTTTATATATTTATTAAAATTTATTCTGCGTATAAAAAGAAATTAAATGATTAAAGAATTATATAATAAGACAATTAAACTGGCAGGTAACAAAAGATCTAAATCTATTTTAGGTTTTATATCTTTTATTGAAAGTTTTATATTCCCAATACCACCCGATGTTTTGATAATTCCTATGACAATAGCCCGAAAGCATGAATGGATTAGAATTGCATTAATTGCGACTATAGGATCTGTTTTAGGAGCATGCCTTGGTTATCTTATTGGATATGTTTTTTTTAATGAAATTGGCCTTAAAATTTTTGAAATATATGGTGTAGATGATGCTTCATTTTTAAAAAATAAGGTTTCCTCAGAGGGTGGTGTTATAGCCTGGATAACTCTCTTAGCAATTGCTGGATTTTCACCAGTGCCATTTAAGTTACTTACAATCACAAGCGGTTTTATAAACTTTAATATTTTTTATTTTATTATCATTTCTCTTTTAACAAGAGGATCACGTTTTTTTTTAATAGCATTTTTAGTTGGAAACTTCGGACCTACAATGAAAAAGATTATTGAAAAAAAACTTCTAAAATTTTCAATTATTTTATCAATTATTTTGATTATTTTTGCGTATACTATTTATAAATTTTTAAATAATTTTATTAGTTAAATATGATCCTATTTCCAAATAGAAAAAATTCTTATGTGATTATTTTTTTTATCTCATTAATTTCAATAATTTTTGCGTTATACATTGAGTATGTATTGAAGTATCAACCATGTAAATTATGTATTTATCAAAGGTTACCTTACCTAACTGCAATATTTGTAAGCTTTATCGGTTTTAATTATTCGAATAATGATAAAATTTTAATAGTTACAATTATGATATTTACTTTAAGCGCCATACTATCTGGGTATCATTTTGGAATTGAAAATAATATATTTGATGAGCTTTCAGCCTGCGCAAGTGGATCATCAGATATTTTAAATAAATCGAAATTACTAGAATCTCTTAACAAAAATATGCCTGTTAACTGTAAAGATGCTACTTTTAAAATTCTTGGAATTTCACTAGCGGCAATTAATACAATTTTTTCAATTTTAATTGTTATTTTTTCTATTAGAACATTGGCTTATGAAAAAAACTAATAAAAAAAAATTAGAAGAATTTATAAGAGTAGATCATGCTGGAGAAAGAGGTGCGATTAAAATTTATGAAGGTCAGTTACTTGCACTAAATACTATAGTAAAAAATGATGATTTAAAACAAACTATTAGTGAAATGAAAAGGCATGAGGAGGAACATTCAAATTTTTTTGAAGACGAAATAGAAAAAAGAAATATCAAACCAACGAAATTACTGCCATTATGGGATTTACTTGGATTAGGTCTTGGGTTTGGTTCAACAATACTTGGAAAAAAAGCTGCAATGCTATGTACAGCCTCTGTTGAAGAGGTAATTGATGAACATTACAAAAGTCAAATTGATCAAATTGAATTGGATGAAAAAGATTTAAGAGAAAAAATAATCAAATTTAGACAAGATGAATTGGATCATAAAGATATAGCATATGAAGAAGGAGCTACAAAAAAAGGTCTTTACACGATTATGGATAAAGTGATTAAAACTGGCTCTAAAGTTGCTATAAAAATTTCTGAAAAAATTTAATTACGGTTCAAGTTCAACATCCCAATACAAATAGTCCATCCAACTTTTATGTAAAAAGTTTGGTGGAAAATTTTTACCATTTTTATGAAGATCCTCTGTAGTAGGTTGAAAAGGCCATTGGTTTAGTGTCATACCTGACTTCTTTAATAGTCTTCCTCCTTTTTTAACATTACAAGACGAACAAGCTGTTACGACATTATCCCAATTGGTTTTGCCTCCTTTTGATCTTGGCAGTAAGTGATCAAAAGTTAATTCATCTTTGCTACCACAATATTGGCAACTAAACTTATCTCTTAAAAAAACATTGAACCTTGTAAAGTTAGGGTTTGATTGAGGTCTAATGTATGATTTAAGAGCAATTACACTTGGAAGTTTCATGCTAAACGAAGGACTTCTGATTTGTCTATCATAATAACTAACAATAGAAACTCTATCTAAGAAAACAGATTTAATTGAGTCCTGCCAACTCCACAATGAAAGTGGATAATAACTTAAAGGTCTATAATCTGCATTTAAAACTAATGCAGGACATTTTTCTAAAGAGATACTTTGATCAGAAAGCTCAATCATAATTAAAACATACATTAAATATATTTTTTATCAACACAACTAATATTATATTAAATCTTTATTAACTGATTATTTTTTTTTTTATAAAGTTTAATGCCGCACTTGAAGCTTCAATAGGTATATGGTGATCACAGTTTTTAATCATTAAAGTTTCAATTTTAATTTTATTTCTAATAAAAAAATCCTTAGCTTCTAGTAAATTATTTGGTGGGACAATTGGGTCATTTTCACCGTGTATCATTAAAATATCAGTTTTAGTTTTTATTCTTGAAGATAAATCCTTCATGTTTATAATTCTTCCAGAAAATCCTACGATACAACTAAATTCTTTTTCTGATGTCAGGCCAACATTTAATGACATCATACATCCTTGGCTGAAACCAGAAACACAAATTTGCGAATATTCTAAATTAAAATAATTACTTACTTCTGAAATATAACTGTTTAAAACATTTTCTGCTTTTTTTGATTCTTGAAGAGTATATTCTGGATCTTCATTATTTAAATCAAACCATTGAAATCCTACTGGGTTAATACTACATACTTCATGTGCATCGGGACACAAAAAGACTGTATTTTTTAAAAATCTTTTCCAGTTTAAAGTTAACATGCTGATGTCTTTACCATCACCTCCATATCCATGAAGTAAAATTACAGCACTTTTAACTTCCTCATTATTCTCTGGTTTTATTATAGTTGTATTTAACGAAAATTTCATAAAATTTTTGGTAACCAATCAAGTAAAGATTGATCATTAAAGTCAATGTAGCCAACAATTCTTCCAACTTCAAAACCATTTCGGTCTATTAAAATTGTTGTGGGTAATCCTCGTAGTTTAAACATCTGGGAAAACTCTGGTCCAGATCCTGTGAATATGTCTAAATTCTTAATTTTTATTTCGTCAAAAAACTCCTTAGATTTTTTATAACTTTCGCCACCAATATTAATTGGGATTATATTTATGTTTTTAAATTCATTTAAAGTTTTGAGTTTATCTAAAGATGGCATTTCTTTTTTACAAGGAGCGCACCAAGTAGCCCAGAAATTTATTATTAATGGGTTTGATTTATAATTATTTAAACTTACTTTCTGACCTTCAGATTTAATAAATTCTATATTTTCAATTTTTTTCTTGTCTTTATGTAATATAAGATTCTTTATTTCTGGACGTTCTATTGAATATGAGACGCTAGATGATATTAAGTAAAATATTATTATAAGATAATTAAAAAAAATGGTTTTCATGCAATTTAGAGTAAGTAAATATCATGGGTAAAAATAAAAACAATCTACCAATTTGGAATACTAGAATTAAAAAGGAAAAAACAAACCTTTTTAAAAAGGTTGGTGGATCAATTTCAATCGATAAAAGATTATTTAGAGAAGATATTGAAGCTTCGATTGTACATGTTGAGATGCTGTTTAGGCAAAAAATTATAAATTTTAAAATTAAAAATAAAATAGTATGGGGTTTGAATAGAATTAAGAACGAAATTATAAAAAAAAAATTTATTTTTAATGACCAGCTTGAAGATATTCATATGAATATAGAACACAGACTCTTTGAACTAATCGGAGAGGACGCAGGGTATATACACACTGCAAGATCAAGAAATGATCAGGTTGTTACAGATTTTAAAATTTGGTTGAGAAATGCTAATAAAGAAATTCTTAAAAATATTGATGCAACAATTAAAAATATTTTAAAAAAAGCAGAAAAAAATGTTGAGACAATTATGCCTGGTTTTACACACCTTAAAAATGCACAACCAGTTTCTTTTGCTCATTACTTAATGGCTTACTTAGAGATGTTTAATAGGGATAAAAATAGATTTCAAAATAATTTAAAGAGTCTAAATGAAAATCCACTTGGTGTGGCTGCCCTGACAGGTACTTCTTTTAAAATTGATAGATTTTATACTTCAAAGAAATTGGGTTTCGACAGACCAACTAAAAACTCAATTGATACTGTTTCTGATAGAGATTTTGTAATTGATTTTCTTTATTCTTGCTCTGCATGTGCTGTTCATATCTCTAGGATTGCAGAGGAGTTTATAATCTGGAATTCAGATGCTTTTAAACTTATTAATTTGAATGACAAAATTGTAACTGGATCATCAATTATGCCTCAAAAAAAAAATCCTGACCCTCTAGAGTATTTGAGAGGCAAAACAGGTTTTATATTTGGAAATCTATTTTCTATGCTTACGACATTAAAAGGATTACCCCTCTCTTATTTTAAAGATTTACAAGATGATAAAGAAATTGTTTTTAAATCGTTTGATCAATTAAAAAATTCTTTAATTATATTAAATGATGTTCTTAAAAACTTTTCGCCAGATAAGAAAAGGATGATTGAACTTGCAGAAAGTGGCTACATTACAGCAACTGATTTAGCCGATTACATGGTTAGAGAATTAAATTATCCATTTAGAAAAGCCTATTTACAAACAGCTAAAATCATAAATTTTGCCGAAAAAAATAAAAAAAAATTGTCAGAACTCACTATAAAAGAGATAAATAAAATTGAAAAAGGTTTAACCACTGATGTTCTGAAAGTATTTGAACTAAAAAAATCTGTTAATTCTAAAGTTTCTTATGGTGGAACTTCTTTCGACAACATTAAGAAAATGATATTAAGTTACAAGAAGAAATAATTATGATTAAAAAAATAACTTTAATTACCATGTGTCTAATTTTATTAATATCATGTGGGAGAAAAAATGAGCCAAAATATGAGGCATCATTAAATAATAATGTTATGAAATTTAATAATTTTTATAACGTATTTAAAATGCCAAAAAAAAATGAAATATATCAATAATATTTTTACAGTTGAAAGCTCCAGACTCACTAAAGTAATTAAAAAATTTGAAACACCAATTTTTTGCTATTCGGAAAAAAGAATTAATGAAAATATAAGTAATTTTAAAAGAAGTTTTAAATCGTTTTCTCCAATCATATGTTTTTCAACAAAGTCTAATTGCAATCTAGAAATACTTAAACTTATCAAACGAAGTGGATTAGGAGCCGATGTTGTCTCAAAAGGTGAATTAATGATTGCTCTTAAAGCAGGAATAAATTCCAAAAAGATTGTTTTTTCTGGAGTGGGTAAAACTAGGTCAGAATTAATTTATGCGATAGATAAAAATATTTTATTGATTAATTGTGAATCAAAAAGTGAAATATTAGAAATAGAAAGTATAGCAAAATCTAAGAATAAAAAGGTAAATATTGGAATTAGATTAAATCCAAACACAGATGCAAAAACAATTAAACAAATTTCAACTGGTAAAAAAGAAAATAAATTTGGAGTAAGTGAAAAGACATTTATTGAAGTTTCAAAATATATTAAAAATTCAAAATTTTTAAATCTAAAATGTTTAAGTGTGCATATTGGAAGTCAAATTCTAGATCATAAGCCATACCAAAAAATGCTTAACGTTATAGATAAATTAATAAAAAAAATTAACTTTAATTTTGAGTATATAGATCTTGGTGGTGGTATGGGAATTGATTATAACAAAGACAATAAAAAATTTAATTATAAAAAGTATAATCAAATTATTAAAAAATTTTTAAAAAAACATAAATCAAAAATTGTTTTTGAACCTGGTAGATCAATCATTGGTGATACTGCAATATTAATTTCAAAAATAATTTATATTAAAGAAAATTCTAAAAAAGATTTTATTATTATGGATGCGGCTATGAATGATTTTATGAGACCTGCGTTATATGGGGCTAAGCATAAAATAATTCCACTAAAAAAAACCAATAAAATGACTAAGAAAAGTTATGATTTTGTAGGTCCAATTTGCGAAACGACAGATAAATTCCTAACGACAAATAAATTTCAAAAATTGAATGAAAAAGATTATATTATTATTTGTGACGTAGGAGCATATGGCTCATCGTTATCTTCAAATTATAATATTAGACCTAAGCCTGCTGAAATATTAATAAAAGGTTCAAAAATAAATGTAATTAAAAAAAGACAAAAACTAAAAGATATAATTTAGTTTTTGAAAAAAATGATAAGAAAACTTCTATTTTTACTTTTTTTCTTCCTAGGTATATCTATAATTTCAATAATATTCCTACCATCACTAATAATGCCAACTAAAATAGTTTTATTCGGTGGAAAAATGATGGGAAGGTGGGCTGCCGCTTGTCTTCAAATTTTTTTACAAACAAAAATTATTATTAAAGGTAGGGAAAATATTATTAAAAATGAAAAGTTTTTTATTGCTTGCTCTCATCAATCGATGTTTGAGACTTTTTACCTTCAAACAATTTTTAACGCGCCAATATTTATTTTAAAGCAAGAGTTAATCAAAATACCAATATTTGGATGGTATTTAAAAAAGATAGGTTCAATTTCAATAAATAGAAATAAAGTAAGTAAAGATAACTTAGGCCTAATTGATAAAATAAAAAACTCTATAAACAATTCACAAAGACCATTAATTATTTTTCCACAAGGTACAAGGGTTTTACCAAACGAAAAGGCTCCTTTTAAAAAAGGGGTTGGTAGAATTTATGACGAATTAAAAATAAATTGCCAACCTGTTGCGATAAATTCTGGAAATGTTTGGCCAAAAGATGGAAAATTATTTCCAAAAAAAACAATAACAATATCAATTCTTCCAGCAATAAAACCTGGAATGAAATCAGTAGAATTTACAAATTATATAGAGGATAAAATATATACTGAGTTAAAATTAATGAATTAGCCCTTCATTGGCATTACTACATATATGCTATCATAATCAGCTGGATCTCTGATTAAGGCTGGTGAACCTGTATCTTTTAAATAAATCTCAATGTTATCTCCATCAAGTTGGGAAGCAACATCAATTAAATATCTAGAATTAAAACTTATATCTAACTCATGATCAAACTTAACAATTAAACTTTCTTTACCATCACCACTATTAGTATTGTTAACTGAGAGATCAAGATTATCTTTTGAAAGATTAAATTTTACACCATCTTTTTTATCTAAAGAGACTGAGGCAACTCTATCTACTGAATTTAAAAATGATTTTAGATTAACTTCTAATTTTTTTTGGTTTTCTTTAGGTATTACCTGAACATAATTTGGAAATTTTCCGTCAATAAGCTTGGATATTAATATACTATTATTAATTTCAAATTTAATTTTTGATTTTATATTTGATATTTTAACCTCGCCTTCATAGTCCTCTAATAGTGAGCAAAGTTGAAAAATTGTTTTTTTTGGTAAAATTATCTGATCAAATTGAACCTTATTTTGAAGTCTTATCTTTGATATGGACATTCTATGACTATCAGTAGCTGCAGCTGTTAAAAAAATTTTATCTTCAACTTCTGTCTGGTGTAAAAAAATCCCACTTAGATAATGTCTCGTTTCGTCGTTAGATACTGAGAATTTACATTTATTTAACAGTTTTAATAACTCTTTTGATTTAATCGAAAATTCATTTTCATTAAAATTTTCATCTGTTAACGGAAATTCAGAAGCATCAATACAATTTAAGTTGAAAACAGATTTATCAGACTCTAAGTGTAATTTGTTTTCACTAGGATTAGAAAAGTTAATTTTACTTCCAGATGAAAACTTTCTAACGATATCATACATTATTGATGAAGATGAAGTAGTTTTTCCTTCCTCTATTATTTCGACATTTGGAATTTGATGAATAAAAATTAAATCAAGATCGGTTGCTGTTATTGTTAACTTTCCATTACTCACATTCAATAATACATTTGAAAGTATTGGTAATGTACTTCTTTTTTCAATTACACCCTGACAATAATTTAAAGATTTTTGAAGGTCTTGTTGATTTAAATTAAACTTCATTTTCTTTATTATACAAAATCTTATTTTTTAAACTATCAATATTAATATTTAGTTCACTATCCTCTTTTCTTAATCTATCTATAGTTTTAACTGAATGTATTACAGTTGTGTGATCTCTGTTAGAAAAAGATCTACCTATCTCTGGCAATGATTTAGATGTAAGCATTTTTGCAAGATAAATTGCAGTTTGCCTTGGTCTTACGAGGTATCTTGATCTTCTTGGTGAAAGCATTTCATTTTTGCTAATTTTATAAAATTTACAAACTATTGTCTGTATTGTATCAATATCCACTTTATTTTCTGTAAGATTTAGCAAATCTTTTAAAACTATTTTAACCTCTGACAAGTTCGGAACTTTATTATAAATCCTTGTGAATGAGACAATTCTATTTAATGCTCCAACTAATTCTCTAATACTAGTTTTAATTTCTGTACTTAAAAATTTTTGAATTTCCTCAGAAATTACTACTTGATTTGAATAAGATAATTTTAATTCATCAGTTTTAGATTTAATAATTTTATATCTAAGTTCATAATCAGGATTTTGAATATCTACAACTAAACCACCTGCAAATCTTGATTTTATTCTCTCTTGTATCCTAGTTAATTTGTTAGGTGGTCTATCTGCTGAAATTATTATTTGTGAATTTTTATCTAGTAATGCGTTGAATGTATGAAAAAATTCTTCTTGCATAGCTTCTTTACCGTTCATAAACTGAATATCATCGATTAGTAGAATATCAGTATTTCTAAAGTACTCTTTAAACTTTACCATTTCATTTGATTTAATAGACTTTACAAATTGGTACATAAATCTTTCTGCTGATATAAACATAACTTTATTCTTTTCTTTCAATTCTAAACCAATAGCATTTAGTAAGTGTGTTTTACCCATTCCTACACCACTATATAAATATAAAGGATTATAATGGGCTATATCTTTTGAAACTTTTTTTGATGCTTCGTATGCTAATTTGTTACTTCCTCCAGTTATAAAATTTTCAAAGTTTTTATTTGGATCTATTCTATTATATTGAAGATAAGAGTCTTTTATAAAAGATACATTATCATTACTAGTTTCAAAAGAATTTTTAGTTGAAGTATTTGTTTCGCCAATTTCAGTTTCTCTATTATTTTTTATTGTGAATTCTATTCTTACCAAGTCTTTTTTATATTCTTTAATTGTTTGCAATATTTGGTCTAAATATCTTGATACTATCCAATCTCTTATAAATCTTGTTGAGACTGAAAATAATATATAATTATGAAATTCTTCAACTAATTCAATTTTTTTAATCCAACTTTCAAAAATGTCGTTTCCGAGTTTTTCACGTAATTCTTTTTTAATGCCCTGCCAATCAATTTTCTTTTCGAGTGCTTTATTGTTTTGTAAATTATTTTTCATGAGGGAATTCCACTTAAAACCTCTCAAAAATTTTTGCAATAAGTTTATTTGCAAAAATAAAAATAAATAAAATTTATGATTGAATAAATTACTGATTGAATTTTTTTAAAATTATTTTTTGCAACCTATCATAGTAACAAATTTAAAATCTAAAATTTTACTAAATCTATATCTAGTAATTTTTATAATTAAACTTTTAGATGTAGTAAGTTATACAGTAATTGTACGTTTAAGTTGTATAGGTAAAAATTTTTACTTATTAGAGGTTGTTATAAAGAATTAATCTTTTTTGTTATTCTTGAAACATTCCTTGAGGCGTTTTGTTTTTTAATGATTCCTGTTTTTGCAATTGACATTAATTCAGAATTTAACTTGGGTAGAAATGCTAAAGCTTCTTTTTTATCCTTCTTTTCTATTATAGAGTTCATTTTTTTCAATGCACTTCTATAACGGCTCTTTCTAGATCTGTTAACAGCTGTTTGTCTTTTAATTTTTCTAGTACGTTTAATTGCTGATTTAGTATTCGCCATAAGCGTGAGTGTATATCTTCAGATAATGATTGGGTCAATACAATAATTTTTTATTTTTGACATAAATTACAAAAAAAACTGGACCTATTTGAAATAAATTTTTTATGTATTGTCCCTTTGCAACTAGATTTTAAACATTTTTTATTTTCTCTTTGATAAACATTAAAATTTTTTTGGAAAGAGCCTTGGTCTCCACTTGTATTCATAAAATCTCTTATACTCGATCCTCCTTTCTCAATTGCTTTTCTTAAAACTACTTTTGAAAAATGAGAAATTTTTTGGCAGTCATTCAAACTAAGTGAATTTACCTCCTTAAATGGTGAAATCTTACACAAAAACAATATTTCACTTGCGTAAATATTACCAATTCCTGACACAAAATTTTGATCAATCAAAAAATTCTTAATATTTTTCTTTTTATTTTTAAAATAATTAAAAATATAATTTTTATTAAACAAAGGATCAAAAGGTTCTGGTCCATATTTTCTAAAGTTGTTATTTATCTCATCATCATTTTTAAAATAAGAAAAGTAACCAAATCTTCTTGGATCATTGTAAATTAATTTAAATTTACCAATTTTGATTTCTACATGATTGTGCTTTTTAGGTAACAATGGAGAATGGTAGAAACTGGTATTTGTAATTGAATTTTTTTTTCTAGACTTACTAATTAAATGAATGGTTCCTGACATTCCAAGATGTATCATTAAATTAGAACTATCTTCAAATTTGAGTATTAAATGTTTTGAAAACCTATCTACTTTAATGATTTTTTTTTTTGCTATATTTTTCTCAAAATTTCTTGGAATTTTAAACCTTAAATTTCTATTTTTTATTAATATGTCTTTAATAATCTTTCCAGTAATACTCTTATTCAAAGATTGTTTAACGATTTCTACTTCTGGTAATTCAGGCATTTCATACTATATTAGTGTTTTAATATAATTTATATGCAACAAAATCTTCAAAATAAAGCAGGACTCGTCGAAGGAGTATTTAATAAAGTCTACGATAAATATGATTTGATGAATGATTTTATGTCATTTGGAATTCATAGAATTTGGAAGAAAAACCTTATGAATTGGCTGAGACCAACTAAAGACAAAAAATATTTAGATGTTGCATGTGGAACTGGTGATTTAGGAAAATTATTTTTAGACTATACAGACAAGAATGGAGAAATTACGTCCTCAGACTCAAACAAGAAAATGATCGAAAAAGGTAAAAAAAGACTGAGAAAGTATAAAAATATAAAATGGGTTGTAGCTGAGGCAGAAAAGTTACCATTCGAAAATGACACTTTTGATTTTTATACAATAAGTTTTGGTTTACGAAATACAAAAAATTTAGATAAATCTTTATTAGAAGCATATAGAGTTCTCAAACCTGGTGGAAGATATATGTGTTTAGAATTTTCAAAAATTCAAAATTCTAATTTAGACTTTTTATACAAAAATTACTCAAAATTAATTCCTCATATAGGAAAAGCAGTTGTTGGTGATAAAGAACCTTATGAATATTTGACTAAAAGTATAGAAGAATTTGTTAATCAGGAGGAATTGATCGATTTAATGAGAAAAAATAATTTTAAAAATTGTTCATATAGAAATTTATCTGGCGGAATAGTAGCTATTCATTCTGGTTGGAAAATATAATGTTCAAAAGATTAATTACTTTATTTAAACTTGGAAGAAAACTAGCTAAATCTGATGCTCTAATTATTGTATCAAAATTTAACAAACCACCTTTATTAGTAACTGTAATATTTAAATTACTTTCTTTTTCTTTTACTAAAAAAGATATGTCATTTGATAATTTAAGTGAAGGAGAAAAATTATCTAATTCTCTAGCATCAATGGGTACAACATTTATTAAACTAGGACAGTTCCTAGCAACAAGGCCTGACATAATAGGAGATGGATTATCAAAAGAATTGGAAAATTTACAAGATAAACTTCCACCTTTTTCTCAATCTAAAGCAAAAGAGATGATTAAAAATGATTTAGGTGATGAACTATATAATTCAATAATTAATATTAGTGAACCTGTTGCAGCCGCATCTATTGCTCAAGTACACAAAGCTCAAATCGATGATAATGGAGTCATTAAAGATGTAGCAATAAAAATATTAAGACCTGATATAAAAAAAATTTTTAATGAAGAGGTAGATGCTTTAATGCTGTTTGCCTTTATAATTGAATCGTTGATAAAAAAAACTAAAAGATTAAAACTAGTCGAAGTAGTTTTTTTATTAAAAGAAATTACCAGCCTTGAGATGGATTTGAGATTTGAAGCCGCTGCAGCTAATGAATACGCAGAAAATACAAAAAATGATATAGGTTTTGAAGTTCCTAAGATCTATTGGGATTATACAAGTGAAAATATAATGACGCTTGATTGGATTAATGGTGTGTCTATAAGAGAAACAGAAGAGTTAGAAAAACAATCAATTAATACTAAAAAAATCGCCACTGATATAATACAGCATTTTTTAAGACATGCTGTGAGAGACGGTTTTTTTCATGCAGATATGCATCAAGGAAATATTTTTGTAAATGAGAGTGGTCAAATTGTTCCCATAGATTTTGGTATTATGGGAAGGTTAGATAATGTCAGTAAGAGATTTCTAGCTGAGATTTTATTTGGTTTTATACAAAGAGATTATAAAAAAGTTGCAGAAGTACATCTTGCAGCAGGATTAGTTCCAAACAACGTGCCTGTAAATGATCTTGCTCAGGCACTAAGATCTATTGGTGAGCCAATTTTTGGACACTCTATAAAAAATATTTCTGGTGGAAAGTTACTAAAACAACTTTTTGATGTTACAGAAAAATTTAATATGCAAACCCAACCTCAGTTACTTATGTTGCAAAAAACAATGGTAGTAGTTGAAGGAGTTGCAAGAAGATTAAACCCAGATACAAATATATGGGAGACATCAAAGCCTGTTCTAGAAAAATGGTTAAAAGAAACTAAAGATCCTATAAATTCAATTAATGAGACATTAAAAGACTCTGTGGAAGTATTAAAACGTCTTCCAAATTTACCTGAAGTAATGGATAAAGCAAACCAAGCGCTTAATTACCTTGCAAGTGGTCAAATACCTCAAAACTCAAACTCCTATAATGAATTAAATACTAAAAAAGATGAAATGAAGTCATTTAGAAACCAATCTATTATTGGCTTATTATCTCTTGTAATTTTAACTCTATTGGTATTTTAATTCTCCTCATGAAAAATAAAAAAATACTTCTAATCATATGTGGCGGAATATCTGCTTACAAAAGCTTAGAAGTGATAAGAGGTTTAAAAAAAAGAGATGTGAGTATTAAAACAATACTTACAAAGAGTGGAAAAAACTTTGTAACACCTTTATCTATTTCATCACTTTCGCAAGAAAAAGTATATGAAGACATATTCAGCGCAGAAAATGAAGCCGAAATGGACCATATTTCACTTTCTAGATGGGCAGATTTAATTTTAATTGTTCCTGCAACAGCCAATACAATCTCAAAATTAAGTTATGGCTTAACTGACGATCTAGCTAGCACAGTTGTTTTAGCATCAGATAAACAAGTATTTTTAGTGCCTGCCATGAATGTCAGAATGTGGGAACACAAATCAACCCAAGATAATTTATCAAAATTAAAAAGCTATGGTTATAAGATTATTGGACCTGAAATTGGAGATATGGCTTGTGGAGAATATGGCAAAGGAAAAATGTCAGAACCCTCATACATATTAGGGACTATAGAAAATTATTTTAAAAATATTGAAAAAAATAAAAAATTTAAGGCATTAGTGACTGCTGGGCCTACTAAGGAGTTTATAGATCCAGTAAGATTTATAACTAATAAATCAAGTGGAAAACAGGGTTATGAAATAGCAAAGTCTTTAAGAGATAATGGTTTTGAGACAACACTTATTTCTGGAGAAACAAATTTAGATCCAGTTGAAGGAGTAAAATTTATTTCTGTAAAAACTGCAGAAGAAATGTTTAGAGAAACTCTTAAAAACCTACCAACTGATGTTGCTATTTTTAATGCAGCGGTAGCTGATTTTAAAGTTAAAGAGATTAATAGTGAAAAAATTAAAAAAAGTGAAAATTTAGATCTTAAGTTAGAAAAAAATATTGATATTTTATCAAACATATCAAATCATAATTCACTAAGACCAAAAATTACAATTGGATTTGCCGCTGAAACCCAAAATCTTGAATTAAATTCAAAGAAAAAATTAGACCAAAAAAATTGTGATTGGATTATTGCAAATGATGTTTCTGATAAAACAATAGGTTTTGACTCTGATGATAATGAAGTTTCTATATTTTATAAAAATAAAGAAAGTGAAAAATTATTTAAAAAGAAAAAATCTTTAATAGCATCTGAGATAGTGGATAGAGTTATCTCTGAGCTTAATTAAGTAATGGTAAAAGTTTTATTTAAGAGACTTAACCAAAAAGCGAAACTTCCAAATTATAAAACTGTTGGGTCCTCAGGTATGGATTTGATGGCATGTATAGATGAACCTATTACAATCAAACCAAATGAGTCGAAATTGGTACCAACAGGTATTGCAATTGCAATTCCTGAAGATACAGAGGTTCAAATTAGACCAAGATCAGGTCTTGCTGCAAAATCAAGTATCACTGTTCTAAATACACCAGGCACTATTGACAGTGATTATAGAGGAGAGCTAAAAATTATTTTATTTAACCATGGTAAAGATGAATTCATTGTAAATGATGAAGATAGAGTTGCTCAAATGGTTTTAATGCCTATTTTAAAAGTAGAAAGTGAAGAAACAAATGAATTACCAGAGACAATTAGAGGGTCCGGAGGATTTGGATCGACTGGTAAGTAGTAAATGTTTAGTAACAAAGACCTAGATCGATATTCAAGACAGATTATTTTAAAAAAAGTTGGTATTTTAGGCCAAAAGAAAATCCAAAGTGCTAAAATTCTAGTTGTTGGATGTGGCGGCTTAGGAACACCTGTGATTGATTTACTTTGTAGAGCAGGTATCGGTGAAATTGGTATGATGGATCATGATAAGGTGGGTATATCAAATTTACATCGACAAGTTATGTTCACTTTTGATGATGTTGGAAAATATAAAGTTAATATTTTAAAAAAAAAAATTAATAAAATAAATAAAAAGGTAAGAGTAAAAACTTATAGAGTTAAAGCAGAAGATAAAAATTTAGGGAAAATCCTTAAACAATATGATGTTATTGTTGATGGTACGGATAATTTTAAAGCAAAATTTCTTTTAAATGAATTCTCAATAAAATATAAAAAAAAACTTATTATTGGAGCAATAAGTAAGTTTGAGGGACATATTTTTACATTTGATTTTAGTTTA
>LULK01000858.1_pt1 | contig 19909 bp, 18 predicted proteins | sample 728181 | NCBI WGS metagenome assembly LULK01 (sample SAMN03860291, study PRJNA289734) | marine metagenome | biome: seawater column; feature: ocean; material: water; isolation source: Red Sea water column Station 169 - depth 10m | place: Saudi Arabia: Red Sea | collected 2011-10-15 | depth 10 m | reverse complement strand
CTTTTAATTCCATTGTAATTTTTTTTTTTGAAATTTTTTTATTTATTAAATCATTTAAATTGGTAGTTGGATAGTTGCTAATTATTGGGTTTTTAATCAAATTTATACCAATTCCAACAATTAAAAACTTATCATTGAGTTTATTAATTCTCTCTTGTAAAATTCCACAAATTTTTTTTCCCTTAATTAATAAATCATTAGGTTTTTTGTAAAATATCCTTTTTTTATAATATTTAGAAATTAGTTTTTTCACTAATAAACAATTTAATTTTGTAATTTGAGCCATAGTCAAATTAATTCCATCAAGACTATAGAAAAAACTAACAAATAAATTTCCTTTAAATGAGGTCCATTTTCTTCCATATTGTCCACGTCCCTTACTTTGAGTTTCAGAAATTATCATTCCATACTTTAAATTAGAATTTTTAATCATTCTCATAGCTGTATCGTTTGTACTTTTTAATTTTTTAAATCTTAAAATTTTAAATTTCATTGAATAATGTTAATTCTGGAGACTACTTCTATTAATTGACTTGGGAAAATAAAGTATATCAGAATTAACAATGTAGAAGCTGTTAAAGAAAACTTTAACCAAAAACCATGGTCTGTATCATATTTTTCTTTTTGCTCATCAAAATACATAATTTTTATTAGTCTCAAATAATAAAAAGCTGCTACAACTGTCGACATTAACCCAACAATTGCTAAAAAGTACATAGATTGTTCAATAACAGCTTTAAAAACATAAAATTTAGCAAAAAAACCAGCTAATGGCGGAATTCCAGCTAGCGAAAATAAAATTATAAGTAATGATAAAGATAACATTGGATGATTTTTAGATAAACCAGATAAATCATCTATTTTTTCGTAATACTGATTATTTCTTTTAAGCATTAACAAACATGAAAATAATCCTAAATTCATAATCACATAAATAGTTATATAAATAACTGAACTTTGAATTCCATCATTTGTTCCTGCTGCAACACCAGCTAATGCATAACCAACATGTCCTATAGAACTGTATGCAACAAGTCTCTTTAAATTTGTTTGTCCTATCGCTGCAACAGCACCAAAAAGCATTGATGCAATCGATAAAAAAATTAAAATCATTTGCCATTGATCAATCAAATTTAAGAATGGGACATATAAAAATCTTATAAACACAGTCAGAGCTGCTATTTTAGGAACCATTGTAAAAAATAATGTTACTGAAGTTGGAGAGCCCTCATAAACATCTGGAGCCCACATATGAAAAGGAACTGCAGAAATCTTAAATGAAAGTCCAACTAAAATAAATACTATACCAAGTGTTAAAGCATATTCATTTGAATTCAATTGATTAGAAATTACATTAAAATTAGTAGAACCAGTAAATCCGTAAATTAAAGAACATCCATATAATAATAAACCAGATGATAAAGCACTCAAAACAAAATATTTTAATCCTGCCTCAGAAGATTTAATTTGATCTCTATTAAACGTAGCTAAAACATATAAAGCTAATGACTGAAGCTCAAGACCCATATAAAATACTAATAAATCATTAGAGTTGATCATAATCATCATTCCTAAGACAGAACTTAAAATCAAAATTGGATACTCAATTTTAAATATTTGAAAGGTTTTCAGATAGTTAGAGGATATTATCAAAACAAGAAAGGCAGCTAGTAAAGTAATTATTTTCATTAATGATGAAAAATAATCAATAATAATACTGTCATTAAATAATTTTGTATTACTTATGCCAATTGTTTCATTAAAAGTAATAACTGCCGAGATAATAAGAATAATTATAGAGAGATTTTGAATTAATTTTGAACTATTTTTTTTAAAAACTCCTAAAATTAATAAGAACATTATTGATAATGAAAGAAATATTTCAGGCAATAATAATTGTAAATTTTCCATTATAATTTCCCCGCTAATTTAAAATTATACTGATCAATTAAATCAGAAATAGACACTTCAATTGTATTAATCAAAGGATCTGGATAAAATCCAAAAAATAAAGTTGGTATAGCTAAACAAGATAAAATAAATAATTCGGATCTATTTAAATCAACCATTTGTTTTAAATCAATATTTATTAGTTTTCCAAAAACAACCCTTTTGTATAACCATAGCATGTATGCAGCACCAATTATCACTCCAATGCTAGCTATCACAGCTACTAAAAAATTGTCCTTAAATGCACCCATCAAAATTAAAAATTCTCCGACAAAGCCACTTGTACCTGGAAGGCCTAAAGCTGCTAAAGTAAATATCATAAACAAAATAGAGTATTTAGGTATAATGCTCACTATACCCCCGTAAGTATTAATTAATCTTGAGTGCATTCTATCGTAAACAACGCCTACACATAAAAAAAGTGCAGCTGATACTAATCCGTGGCTAATCATTTGAATAATACTGCCTTCAATTCCTTGTTGTTGAATTGTAAAAATTCCTAAAGTGACATAACCCATGTGAGCAACAGATGAATAAGCAATTAACTTTTTCATATCCTCCTGCATTAAAGCTATAAAAGAAGTAAAAATAATTGCGATAACACTTAAGATATAAATTAGTGGTGTAAAAATTTCTGAAGCAGCAGGAAATAATCCCAGAGAAAATCTTATAAAACCATAGCCTGCCATTTTTAATAATATAGCTGCCAATAAAACAGATCCTGCAGTCGGTGCTTCAACATGAGCATCTGGTAACCAAGTATGTACAGGCCACATCGGGGTTTTGACTGCAAAAGAACTGAAAAAAGCTAACCATAAAAGATTTTGATATTTAATATCAACACCTGACTTATAAAGTTCAACAACATCTGTTGTTCCATTGAGCCAATAGATTGTAATTATAGCAACTAACATTAATACTGAGCCGAGTAATGTATATAAAAAAAATTTAAATGCAGAGTAAACTCGTCTAGCACCTCCCCAGATTCCAATAATCAAAAACATCGGAATTAAACCGGCTTCAAAAAATAAGTAAAAAATTACAAGATCTAAAGAGCAAAATACACCTATCATAAAAGACTCCATTATTAGAACTGCAATTAAAAATTCACTAAGTCTGTCTTTGATTGAATTATTGACTGATATAATACAGAGTGGTGTAATAAACGTTGTTAGTAAGATAAATAAAATTGAAATACCGTCAACTCCTACTTTATAATTTATAAAATCTTTGATCCAAACTCTTTGTTCAACAAATTGAAATTCTGAAGTTGACTGATCAAATAATATCCATAAATAGATAGATAAAAAAAAATTTGCTGCCGAAGTAAACAAAGCAACATATTTCACAGTAAAATTATTCTTTTTATTGCTTTTGGTGAAAAACAAAAATAATGCCCCTACCGAAGGTAATAATATTAATGAGGAAAGAATAGGAAAGTTCATTATTTTACAATTAAAAAAGTTAATAAAGCAGAAAAACCAAGTAACATTACAAAAGCGTATTGATATATATATCCGCTTTGAAATTTATTAGCTTTTATAGAAAATTTTTTAATCAATGATGAAATTCCATCTGGACCAAAACCATCTATAATTTTTAGATCAAAAAATTTCCATAAAAATAAACCAAATTTTTTTGATGGATTTACAAATAGGGCATCATAAAGTTCATCAAAATACCACTTATTTAATAAAAATTGATAAAGTGGTTTATTAATATTAGCAATCTGTTCAGGTAATTTTTTATTCTTAACAAATAAATAATACGCTAATGGAATAGATATAATAACCAATATTGGTGTTAGTAATAGAAACCATAAAGGTGGATGATCAGTACTTAATGGTTTTAAGAAAAAAATTGAGTCACCCCAAAAATAATCTAATCCCTGTTTTCCAATAAATAATTCTTTAAATAAAAAGCCAGCGAAAATCGCACCAACAGAAAGTAAGACTAGTGGGATTAACATTACGATTGGAGACTCGTGTGTATCGTTTATGTTAATTTGTTTATTATTATAATTACCATGAAAAGTTTTAAAAATTAATCTCCAAGAATAAATTGATGTAAGTAATGCTGTAAAAATACCTATTCCAGCAGCATAATAGCCTGTTGTGTTCCCTCTTAAATATGCGAATTCTATGATTGCATCTTTCGAATAGAAACCTGACAAAAATGGAAATCCAGTTAAAGCTAGGGTCCCGATTATCATTAAACTGTAAGTGTATGGAAGTTTTTTCCACACACCTCCCATATTATTAATATTTTGCTCATCCTTAAAAGCATGAATAACTGAACCAGAACCTAAAAATAATAAGGCTTTAAAAAATGCGTGTGTAAACAAATGAAACATTGCTACATTATAAGCACCTACTCCTGTAGCAAAAAACATATAACCTAACTGACTACAAGTAGAATAAGCAATTATTTTTTTTATATCATTTTGCACCAAAGCAACGGTTGCAGCAAAAAATGCAGTGCTCATTCCCACAATTGTTATAATGTTAAGAGCAAATTCAGAGTATTCAAAAATTGGTGAACATCTTACAACCAGAAAAACACCTGCTGTTACCATCGTAGCTGCATGAATTAGAGCAGATACGGGAGTTGGACCCTCCATTGCATCAGGTAACCAAGTATGAAGTAAAATTTGTGCTGATTTTCCCATGGCACCAATGAATAAAAGTAAGCAAATTAGATCTATTGCATTGAAGGTAATACCTAAGAAAACAAGGTTTTTATCTGTAATACTTGATATTTGATTAAATACTTCTGAATAATTAACTGTCCCAAATAAATAAAAAATTAAAAATATTCCAAGAGCAAAACCAAAATCACCTACTCTATTTACTACGAAAGCTTTGATAGCAGCTTTATTAGCTGACTCTTTTTTAAACCAAAAACCTATTAAAAAATATGAACAAAGACCAACACCTTCCCAACCAAAAAATAGTTGAATAAAATTATCTGAGGTGACCAACATTAACATTGCAAAAGTAAATAAGGATAAGTAAGCCATAAATCTAGGTTTATGAGGATCATGAGACATGTATCCAATTGAATAGACATGCACCAAGGCAGAAACTGAAGTAACAACGACCAACATTACAGCAGATAACGAGTCTATTTTCATAGACCAATTAACCTCAAGAGATCCTGAGCTAATCCACGTAGCTATAACTATATTATCTTGATATTGATTTACTATTACTTCATAAAGAACTAGTCCAGAAAAAATAGCTGATATTGATACTAATAAACTTGTGATAATTTCTGAGTTTCTATCGCCAATAAATTTTCCAAAAAATCCAGAAATAATTGAAGCTATCAAAGGTAATGCTAAAATTGAAATTTCCATTTTATCCTTTTAATTTATCTATCTCTTCAACTCGAATAGTTCCTGAATTTCTGAAATAAACAACTATAATTGCAAGACCAATTGCAGCTTCAGCTGCAGCCACAGTCAATATAAAGAGAGTAAAAACTTGACCAGATAAATCTCCTAGATACATAGAGAAAGATACTAAATTTATATTTACAGCTAACAAAATAAGCTCGATACTCATTAAAATTACAATAATATTCTTCCTGTTTAAAAAAATTCCAATTATTCCAATACTAAATATCACAGCACCTAAAGTTAGATAATGTCCAAGACCTATATCAATCATCTATTTTTACTCCTTTATTAGATGCAACTTCAAGCACCTCTACCCCCTCAGCTCTTTCTCTTGATATTTGTTTAATATAACTTTGTTTTTTGACACCCTCTCTTTGTCTAAATGTTAAAACTATTGCACCTATCATTGCAACTAGAAGGATCATTCCACTAATTTGAAATATATGAATATAATCTGTATATAAAACTTGGCCTAATGAATGTGTATTGCTAACACTGTTAATTATGTTTTGATTTTCAGAGTTAAACAATTCAGGTTTATATTTCCAACCACCTATTACAATAATTAATTCAAAAAATATGATTACACTTATTAATAATCCAATTGGAATATGTTTTGAGCTATCTTTTGATATAAACCACTGATTTTTTTGTTGGGCAACATTAAGCATCATTACAACAAATAAAAATAATACGGCTACAGCTCCAACATAAACAATTAACATTATCATTCCTAAGAATTCAGCACCAATCATAATGAACAGGCAAGATATACTTATAAAATCAAGAATTAAAAAAAAAACTGAATGAACTGTATTTTTAGAGGTAGTTACCATTATTGCAGACACAACTGCAATAATTGAAAAGAAGTAAAAAAATATTGCATGTGCAATCATAAATTATCTGTATGGATTATCTGATTTAATATTTGCTGCTAAAACATTTTCCCATCTATCTCCGTTGTCTAGGAGTTTTTCTTTTGTGTAATAAAGCTCTTCACGAGTTTCAGTTGAAAATTCAAAATTTGGTCCTTGGACAATAGCGTCGACAGGGCACGACTCCTCACATAAACCACAATAAATACATTTCATCATGTCAATATCATAACGAGTAGTTTTTCTACTTCCATCTGATCTTTCTGCTGACTCAATTGTAATAGCTTGAGCAGGACAAACGGCTTCACAAAGTTTACAAGCTATACATCTTTCTTCACCATTTGGATATCTTCTTAATGCATGTTCACCTCTGTATCTTGGGCTTATTTTTCCTTTCTCAAATGGATAATTTATAGTCTTTTTAGTTTTGAAAAGTTCCTTAATTGCAATAAATAAACCACTGATAAAATCAGTCATTAATATAGTTTTAAAAAATCTAGTTATTTTCATTAATTTGTGGGTAACAGGTTAAAATAAAAGAGATAACTTGCTGTTAAAACAACATAAGTTAAAGACAGTGGAAGAAATATTTTCCAACCAAGTCTCATTAATTGATCGTATCTATATCTTGGAACTATTGCTTTAACTAAAGCAAATAAAATAAATAATAATAATATTTTAAAAATTAACCATATTGCTCCTGGAATTAAATTAAATGGATATAAGTCAATAGGAGATAACCATCCACCTAAAAATAAAATTGAACCTAAAGCACACATTAATAAAATATTTGCATACTCACCTAACCAAAACATTGCATACATCATTCCAGAATATTCAGTCTGATATCCAGCAACTAATTCAGCTTCTGCCTCGGGTAAATCAAATGGTGGTCTATTCGTCTCGGCTAGAGCTGAGATGAAAAAAATCACAAACATTGGAAACAATGGAATAATAAACCACATGTTTTTTTGAGCAATCACAATATCACTTAAATTTAAAGACCCAACACATAACAACACATTTATAATTATGATACCAATTGAAACCTCATAAGAAACCATTTGTGCTGCAGATCTTATTGATCCTAAAAATGGATATTTTGAATTGGAAGCCCATCCACCCATTATAATTCCATAAACCCCTAATGAAGAGACAGCAAATATATATAAAATACCAACATTAATATTTGCTAAAACCTGATCTTCACCAAATGGGATTACTGCCCATGCTATCATAGCTAGTGTCATTGTTATAATTGGTGCAAGTATAAATATTACTTTATTTGAACTTGCGGGAATTATAATTTCTTTAAAAATATATTTCAAAGCATCTGCCAATGATTGTAATAGTCCGAATGGTCCAACCACATTTGGTCCTTGTCTTTTTTGCACAAATGCCCAGACTCTTCTATCTAACCAAACAATCATCGCAACTGATACCAAAACTGGGATAAGTAAAAATAAAATTTTATAAATCTCTTGAAATATTATATTAAAATATTCCATTTATTATCCTTCCGTCCCAGTTCGTTTAAGGTCAATTTTAGAATTATTACAATCAAGCATTGTTTTTGAAGATCTAGCAATTACATTTGAAAAATAATAATCTTTATAATTTACAATTAAATTTTCGTTCTCAAAAACACTTTGATCATACTCTTTAGTTAAACCTGATTTATTTTTTTCTTTTTTTAGATTTAAATAATTTAACATACTGCTTTCTAACTCATCTTTATCATTAAAAAGTTTACGTTTATTCATAAGTTCAGCAAGATCATTAATTATTTGCCAATCTTCTTTAGCTTCACCAGGAGGATAAGAGGCTTTATATGCTTTTTGAATTTTACCTTCTAAATTAGTAAAATGTCCAGATTGTTCCGTATATGCTGAACCAGGCAAAATTATATCAGCTATCTCTGCTCCCTTATCTCCATGAGAACCTTGATAAATTATAAATTCATCTTTCTTTTTAAAATTTAAATCATCACGTCCAAGTAAATAAATTAATTTAAATTTATTATTATTTAATTCCTCAAATAATGAATTTGTTTCATCTACGATATCAAGATCTAAGCTACCAACAGTTGCAGCATTAGACGACAATAAATTTAAAGGATTCCAATTTTCCTTAAATTTATCATTTTTAAGCAGAAAATCTTTTAATGCAAAAAATAAATATTCAGCTGATTTTAGATTTAAAAAAGACTCACCAAAAATAATAATAGGTTTTTTCGATTTTATTATTTCATTAGATATATCATTTTTATTTTCTATAATATCACGAAGTGTCTGTGTTTTTCCATCCAGACTTACATAGGGATACGTAAGATCACCAATTTCATTAAGTGAAATTATTTTGGTATTATTATTTAAATAAGCCTTCCTTATTCTTACATTCAGCATTGTCGCTTCAAATCTAGGATTTGTACCAATTAATAAAATTAAATCTGACTCTTCAACTCCATTTATTGTGGAATTAAATAAATAGTTTTCTCTTGATGAACTATCTATAAAATTTTTATTAGATCTAGAGTCATATTTTATAAACCTCATCCCATGAAGCTTTTTCAAATTTGTTATTATATTTTATATATGGAGTATCGAGCCTTTGGTTTAGTAATCCATCACAAGCATATCTAGTTTTGTCTGAAATCCATTCTTCATTAATATCTTCATTAATGATTGGTAAAACCCTTTTGACCTCCCAATCATAGGTATCAACTCTAATATTTGAACCAACTGCATCCATAACATCGATTGTCTCAGTTTTTTTTAATTCCCATGGTCTAGCTTCAAAAACATAAGGTTTAGAGGTAAGAGCTCCTACCGGACAAAGATCAATTACATTTCCAGATAACTCTGATTGAACTGATTGCTCTAAGTAAGTAGTTATTTGCATATCTTCTCCTCTTCCAATTGCACCCAGTTCTGGTACGCCTGCTACTTCAGTTGCAAATCTTACACATCTTGTACAATGAATACATCTTGTCATTTGAGTTTTGATAAGGGGTCCCATATTTTTGTCAGGCACTGCTCTTTTGTTTTCTTTAAATCTTGACTTATCTATTCCATAATACATTGATTGATCTTGGAGATCACATTCTCCTCCTTGGTCGCAGACAGGGCAATCCAAAGGATGGTTTGCTAACAAAAACTCCATGACACCTTTTCTTGATTTTTCTATTTTAGGAGTGTTGGTTTTTATAACCATTCCATCTGCTGCTGGCATCGCGCATGAAGCTATCGGTTTTGGAGATTTTTCCATTTCGACCAGACACATTCTACAATTTCCAGCTATTGATAGTTTTTCATGATAACAAAATCTTGGGATTTCTGCCCCTGCTTTTTCACAAGCTTGAAGCACAGTTAATCCCTCTTCGACTTCAACTTCAATATCGTTGACCTTTAATTTAAGCATTTTTATCCAATAAGTGTTGATCTACCAAATAGGGAATGTTTTTATTTTCTTTTACAATAGGATCAAATTTATTTCTTTTTTTAATCTCATCTTTAAAATGTCTTAATAAACCTTGAACCGGCCAAGAAGACCCTTCACCAAAAGCACAAATAGTATGTCCCTCTATTTGTTTTGTTACATCTCCTAACATTTCTATTTCATCTCTTGATGCTTCACCTCTTGCCATTCTTTCTAACATTCTCCACATCCAACCTGATCCCTCTCTACAAGGCGTACACTGTCCACAACTTTCGTGTTTATAAAATCTTGCAATTCTTGCCATACATTTAATAATGTCTTGATCTTTATTAATGACAACTACGCCAGCAGTTCCCAATCCACTTTTTTCTGCCATCAAAGAATCAAAATCCATAGTCAATGTTTCACATTTATCTTTAGGTATAAGTGGCATTGAAGATCCTCCAGGAATAACAGCTTGAAGATTATCCCAACCACCAATAACACCACCAGCATGAACCTCAATTAATTCTTTCAATGGAATATTCATTTCCTCTTCAACATTACAGGGATTGTTAACATTACCAGAAATACAAAAAATTTTAGTTCCTGTATTTTTTTCTCTACCTAAAGACGCAAACCATTTACCACCTCTTCTAAGAATTGTTGGCACTACCGCTATAGTTTCAACATTATTAATAATTGTTGGGCATCCATAAAGACCTATCAACGCCGGAAAAGGAGGTTTTAATCTTGGTTGACCCTTATTTCCCTCAATGCTTTCGAGTAATGCTGTTTCTTCACCACAAATATATGCACCTGCTCCGTAATGAATGTAAATATCTAAATCCCATCCAGTTCCAGCAGCATTTTTACCTAATAATTTTTTTTCATAAGCTTCATCAATTGCAGCTTGTAATTTTTGTCCATCTACAAAATATTCTCCTCTAATATAAATATAACAAACATGTGCTTGGATTGCGTAAGATGCTATCAAACAACCTTCGATTAATTTATGAGGTTCAAATCTTAAGATATCTCTATCTTTACAAGTGCCTGGCTCAGACTCATCACCGTTAATTACTAAGTAGTGAGGTCTAGATCCAATTTCTTTTGGAGCAAATGACCATTTTAGACCTGTTGGAAATCCAGCTCCACCTCTACCTCTAAGTTGAGAGTCTTTAATTTCATTTATGATCCAATCTCTGCCCTTATTTGTTATTTCTTTAGTATTTACCCAATCACCTCTTTTTTGAGATGAAGCTAAATCTGGTCCCAAATCATTATATAAATTTTGAAAAATTCTATCCTGATCTTTAAGCATTTTTTATATCCATCAATGTTTTTCTATTATTTTCTGGTTCATTATTAATTCTTCCTCTATAAGAACCAGGTATTGGTTTTTCTCCATTTAAGATTTTATCTAAAATTTTTAAAGTTTTTTCCTTATCAAGATCCTCATAATAATCATCATTAATTTGCATCATTGGGGCATTTACACATGCTCCTAAACATTCAACTTCCATCCATGAACAATTTTTATCACTTAAAAGCTCAGATTCTTTTTTTGAAATTTTTTCTTTACATGCTTCTACTAATTTATTTGCTCCTCTTATCATGCATGGAGTTGTGGTACATACTTGTATGAAATATTTCCCTACAGGTGATAAATTATACATACTGTAAAAAGTAGCAACTTCATAAACTTTTATATACGGCATATCTAAAAACTTTGCTATGTACTTCATTGCAGCCAAAGGTATCCAGTTATCATTTTGTTTTTGTGCAATGTATAGCAACGCCATGACTGCACTTTGTTGCTTACCATCTGGATATTTAGATATGATCATTTTCGCTGCTTCCATTGAAGAAGAATTAAATTCAAAATTATCTGGCTGATCTTTAGCTGGTCTTCTTAAACTCATCTGTCTACCTCTCCAAAAACTATGTCTAAAGAACCAAGGACAGCTGGAACATCTGCAAGCATATGACCTTTAATTAAATAATCCATTGATTGTAAATGAGAAAATCCTGGAGCTCTAATTTTACACTTATAAGGTTTGCTTGAACCATCTGAAATTAAATATACTCCGAATTCTCCTTTCGGTGCCTCAACAGCAGTATAAATTTCATCCTTAGGCACACGGTATCCCTCAGTAAATAATTTAAAATGATGTATCAAAGCCTCCATTGACTGTTTTATATCTTTTTTTGAAGGTGGAGATATTTTTCCATCAAAAGTTTTAATGGGGCCTTTTTCCATTTTTGCTAAGCATTGCTTGATAATTGAAACGCTTTCTTTCATTTCCTCAATTCTACACAAATAACGATCATAACAGTCACCATTTTTACCAACAGGAATTTTAAAATCCATTTGATCATAACAGTCATAAGGTTGTGATTTTCTTAAATCCCATGGAATTCCTGATCCTCTTATCATTACACCACTAAATGAATAATCAAGGGCATCTTCTTTAGAAACAATGCCAATATCTACATTTCTTTGTTTAAATATTCTATTGTCAGTTAAAAGATTTTCAAGGTCGTTTATTATTTTTGGAAAACTTTCACAAAATTTGGCTATATCATTTTCTAAACCTGCAGGTAAATCCTGATGAACTCCCCCCGCTCTGAAATAATTTGCATGTAATCTTGATCCGGATGCACGCTCATAAAATGTCATCAATGTCTCTCTTTCTTCAAATCCCCACAACGAAGGTGTTAAAGCTCCAACATCTAATGCTTGTGTTGTTACATTTAAAATATGGCTTAATATTCTACCAATTTCACAAAACATAACCCTTATGTATTGAGCTCTTATTGGGACATCAATTTCTAAAATCTTTTCAACCGCTAGAGCAAAAGCATGCTCTTGATTCATCGGAGCTACATAGTCTAAACGATCAAAATATGGCACCGCTTGCATATATGTTTTATTTTCAATTAATTTTTCAGTTCCTCTGTGCAATAAACCAATATGTGGATCAGCTTTTTCAACAACCTCTCCATCAAGTTCAAGTATTAATCTCAACACACCATGAGCAGCAGGATGTTGTGGACCAAAATTTAAATTTAAATTTTTAATTTTTTTTGTCATTAGTCTCTTTTATTTCTTTAATATATTTTGTACCTTCCCAAGGACTTTCATAATCAAAATTTCTATAATTTTGCTCTAATTTAACTGGTTCATTAATTACTTTTTTTTGTTCCTCGCTGTATCTTACCTCTGTATGACCTGTTAAAGGAAAATCCTTTCTTAATGGATGACCCTCAAAACCATAATCAGTAAGTATTCTTCTTAAATCAGGATGATCTTTAAAATTTACTCCATACATGTCAAAAACTTCTCTCTCCATCCAATTAGCTGATGGAAAAACTGCCGTTAAAGAAGAGATAACTTCATTTTCGTTAATGAAATAGCTTAAAATCATTCTTTGATTGAACTCATGACTTAAAAATAAATATACAATTTTAAATCTTTGAGTTTCTTCTGGATAATCGACAACTGTAATATCTATAAGTTGTCTAAATTTAGTTTCTTTATTTGTCTTAATAAACAAAACAACATCAATTAAGTCCTCTTTATCAATTTCAACATAAATTTGATTATGTTTTACCAAAGACTTATTTATCTTTGTAGCAAGCTCTGAATTTATTTTTTTTTCTAAATCAATTAGATTATTCATATTATCTAGTTAAAGAGCCTTTATTTCTAATTTTTTTTTGAAGTTGTAAGATACCATACAGTAACGCTTCAGCAGAAGGAGGACAACCAGGAACATAAATATCCACAGGAACTATTCTATCACACCCTCTTACAACAGAGTATGAATAGTGATAATAGCCTCCACCATTAGCGCAACTTCCCATAGATATTACATATCTTGGTTCAGGCATTTGGTCATAAACTTTTCTTAGAGCTGGTGCCATTTTGTTTGTTAATGTGCCTGCAACAATCATTACATCTGATTGTCTTGGTGATCCACGTGGTGCAGCACCAAATCTTTCTAAATCATAACGAGGCATAGCCGTCTGCATCATTTCTACTGCACAACAGGCAAGACCAAAAGTCATCTTGAGGTAAAACCTAAAATTCCAATATTGCCTAAAGAAATTGCCCACGGAAATAAAAAAGCAATCTCAAGATCAAAAATAATAAAAAGTATAGCAACTAAATAAAACCTTACATCAAATTCCATTCTAGAGTCTTGAAATGGTTCAAACCAACATTCATACGCCGATAATTTCTCTGGGTCTGGATTTTTGGGAGATAGGATAAAATTAATTACTATGAATGCGCAACTTAATCCCAAAGCAACAATTAGGAATAAAATTATAGGCAAATAATCTTTTAAAAACTCCGCAGTCATTGAGGAATATATATCATTTTTTATAGCTAGATGAAGTGGTGATAGGTCACATTATCTTGGATATACAGCTCAATTATTCATAATAATGAGCCTTTAATGAACCAAAGTGGCGGGAGTGAAGGGACTCGAACCCTCGACCTATCGCGTGACAGGCGATCGCTCTAACCAACTGAGCTACACCCCCACTGATGATTCATTTTGGTGGGCAGTAAAGGACTCGAACCTTTGACCCCCTCGGTGTAAACGAGATGCTCTACCAACTGAGCTAACCGCCCTAATCCAAAATAGTGATTTATATATCTTAGCTGATTAACGTCAAGATTTATTACTTGTTATAATATATGGAAAATTTTTTAAAATCCACCTCTCCAATTATTTTTGGAGTTAAAATTTTCTTCTTCCTGTTTAGATGTAGGTCTCGTTAAATAAAAAACAATAAATACCACAATTATTAAAAATAAGAATAATTCCATGATTTAATTTTACTATTGAATACTAGCTTGAGATTTGTCATCTTTTTTGGAAATATCAACCTCAACCCATTCAGTTTTTTTCAACTCTTTTGTTAGTGCAATCTTAAGTGCTTCATCAGCAAATTCTACTGGAGTAATTTTAACTTCATCTATAATTTTTTTTGGCATGTCGACTAAATCTTTCTCATTTTCTTTGGGAATTAAAACTTCCTTAATGCCAGCTCTATGAGCAGCAATCAATTTCTCTTTTAAACCCCCAATTGGTAATACTTGACCTGTAAGAGTAACTTCGCCCGTCATTGCAACATCTCTTTTAACTGGAATATTAGTGATCGAAGAGACTATTGATGTTACCATACCTATACCTGCAGAAGGTCCATCTTTAGGAGTTGCTCCCTCAGGAACATGGATATGAAAATCTTTTTTTTCAAATAATGGTGGAATAATTCCATACTCTAAACATTTTGATCTAACAAAAGACTTTGCTGCTTTAACAGATTCTTGCATTACATCACCAAGTTTACCAGTTATCTGCATTCTTCCTTTGCCTGGCATGGTTGCTGTTTCAATCTTTAAAATCTCTCCACCATACTCTGTCCATGCTAACCCTGTAACAATTCCCACTCTATTCTCTGCTTCTAGCTCACCAGATTTAAATTTAGGCACTCCTAAAAAATCTGATAAGTTTTCTTTATTGACCTCAACCACTTTTTCCTCTCCTGAGACAACTTTTTTAACAACTTTTCTTGCAACTTTTGAAATTTCTCTCTCCAAATTTCTTACACCCGACTCTTTTGTGTAACTTCTTATAATTTCTTGAATTATATTATTTTCTAAATTCATTTCTTTTTCTTTAACACCATTATCTTTTATCTGTTTTGGTAATAGATATTTATTTGCAATATTAATTTTTTCATCCTCAGTATATCCAGCTAATCTTATAACTTCCATTCTGTCCAACAAAGGTGGGAGAATGTTTAGCGTATTTGCCGTCGTAACAAACATTACATCTGACAAGTCGTAATCAACTTCTAAATAATGATCATTGAAAGATGTATTTTGTTCTGGATCTAAAGCTTCTAATAACGCGGATGAAGGATCACCTCTATAATCATTTCCGATTTTATCTATTTCATCTAATAAAATTAAAGGATTTTTTGTACCAGCTTTTTTCATCATTTGTATAATTTTTCCTGGTAAAGAACCAATATATGTTCTTCTATGACCTCTTATTTCTGCTTCATCTCTCATGCCACCTACAGACATTCTTACAAATTCTCTATTTGTAGCTTTCGCAATTGATTTACCTAAAGATGTTTTTCCTACACCGGGAGGACCAACTAAACATAAAATAGGACCTTTAATTTTTTCCATTCTTTTTTGAACAGCTAAAAATTCAATTATTCTCTCTTTAACTTTTTCTAATCCAAAATGATCTTTATCTAATATTTCTAAAGCTTTCTTCAGGTCTATATCAACTTCACTTTTTTTATACCAAGGTAGTTCTGTCATCCAATCTAAATAATTTCTCACTACAGTCGCTTCAGCAGACATTGGACTCATATTCTTCAATTTTTTAAGCTCTTGTAAGCATTTCTTTTCTACTTCTTTAGGCATCTTAGCTTTAAGGATTGCTTTATTTAAACTTGTACTTTCATCTTTGCCATCCTCAATTTCACCTAATTCTTTCTGAATAGCTTTAAGTTGTTCATTTAAATAGTATTCTCTTTGAGTTTTTTCCATCTGAGTTTTAACTCTTCCTCTTATCCTCTTTTCAACTCCAATAATGCTAGTTTCATTTTCCATTATCTTGATTATGGAATTTAATCTTTTTTTAACATCTACATTTTCAAATATTTGTTGTTTCTCAGAAATTGTCGCCGATATATGAGAAGCAATATTATCTGCAATTTGAGAAGGATCTTTTAATTGCTTTATATTATTAATAGTTTCACTAGAAATTTTTTTATTTATAGATGTTAATTTTTCTAATCTCCTTACTGCTGTAGCTGCTAAGGGGTATAAATCTTCATCTTTGTTAACTATATCATTCAACGCAGAATATTCGCAGATTATAAACTTATCATTATCTTTAAAATCTAAAATTTTTACTCTTTTAACACCCTCAACTAAAACTTTAACGGTCCCATCTGGTAATTTTAGTAATTGAAGTATATTACCTTCACATCCATACATGAAAATATCTGTTTTTTTTGGATCATCAATCTCAGAATTTTTTTGGGTAACTAAAATTATCTTTTTATCATTTTTCATCACTTCGTTTAAAGCAGAAATAGATTTATCTCTTCCTACAAATAAGGGTATAACCATACTTGGGAAGACAACTATATCTCTTAAAGGTAATAATGGTGAAGAAATTTTTACATCCATATATACAAATATGGATATTATAATCAATAATGCAATACCTTTTTATTATTTATTGAGGTTATTAAGCCGCTGTTGTTTTGCTTGATTTAGATTTATTAGGATTTTTTGAATGAACCAAAATTGGTTGATTATCTCCTTTTACTGTGCCTGAATCGATTATTACTTCCTCTATATTCTCTTGGCTTGGTAAATCATACATTGTTTTAAGTAAAATATTTTCTAATATTGATCTTAAACCTCTTGCACCTGTTTTTTTATTAATTGCTTTGATAGCAATTTCTTTTAAAGCACTTTCTTTAAAAGTTAGTTTTGCACCATCTAGTTTGAATAACTCTTGATATTGTTTAACCAATGAATTTTTTGGTTCTTGTAAAATTTTTATTAAAGATTTTTCATCAAGATCATCTAGAGTAGCAATCATTGGAAGTCTTCCAATGAATTCTGGTATTAAACCGTATTTTAATAAGTCTTCAGGTTCTAGACCTTTCATCCATTCACCAGTTTTTTTAATTTGTGTATTTTTAACATTAGCTCCAAAACCAATTGATGTACCTTTGTCTCTTTGTGAAATAATTTTATCCAGTCCTGCAAAGGCACCCCCACATATAAATAAGATATTTGTTGTATCTACTTGTAAAAATTCTTGTTGTGGATGTTTTCTTCCACCTTGCGGAGGAACACTTGCAATTGTACCTTCCATAATTTTTAATAATGCTTGTTGCACTCCTTCTCCCGAAACATCTCTAGTGATTGATGGGTTCTCAGATTTTCTACTTATCTTATCAACTTCATCGATATAAACTATTCCTCTTTGAGCTTTTTCTACATTGTAGTCTGCAGCTTGTAGTAATTTTAGAATTATATTTTCAACATCCTCACCAACGTATCCAGCTTCCGTTAAAGTTGTTGCATCCGCCATAGTGAATGGGACGTCAAGTATTCTTGCTAATGTTTGAGCTAATAATGTTTTTCCACAACCCGTTGGACCTACTAAAAGAATATTTGATTTTGCAAGTTCAACATTTTTACTTGTTTTGTTTTCATAATTTAGTCTCTTATAATGGTTATGAACTGCAACAGATAAAACTTTTTTTGCATGTGGTTGGCCTATTACATAATCATCTAAAACAGAACAGATTTCTTTTGGTGAAGGAAGACCATCTTGATGCTTAACAAAAGTATCCTTACTTTCTTCTTTAATAATGTCCATACATAGTTCAACGCATTCATCACAGATAAATACTGTTGGACCAGCAATTAACTTTCTTACCTCATGTTGGCTTTTTCCACAAAAAGAACAGTACAAAATGTTTTTATTATTAGTGCTCATAAAATTTATAACGAATCAATGAACTTACTTTATTATAAGTGTCTCGTACTAATCAAGTTTGTAATAGTTATAATTCAATATATGGTATTTTAAGATCTTTTTTCCACAACTTCGTCTATTAAGCCAAAAGACTTAGCTGACTCAGCTGTCATAAAGTTATCTCTCTCTAACGCAGATTTAATTTCATCAACTGATTTTCCAGTATGCTTGGAATAAATTTCATTGAGTCTTTTCTTTAATGCTAAAACCTCATTAGCATGTATTTCAATATCAGTTGCTTGCCCTTGAAATCCTGCTGATGGTTGATGAACCATTATTCTTGAATTTGGTAATGAAAATCTTTTTCCTTTAGTACCTGCAGCTAATAAAAACGAACCCATAGATGCTGCCTGACCTATACATAAAGTAGAGACATCTGGTTTGATATATTGCATTGTATCATAAATACCTAAACCAGAGGTTACTAAGCCTCCGGGGCTGTTAATGTATAAAAAAATTTCTTTCTTGGGATCTTCAGCTTCTAAAAATAATAATTGGGCAGTAACTAAAGAAGCAACATTATCATTAATTTGACCTGTTAAAAAAATTATTCTCTCTTTTAATAACCTAGAGTAAATATCATATGCTCGCTCACCTCTATTGGATTGTTCAACAACCATTGGCACAAGGTTACTCATATGTTCTGACAATTTATTAATCATAAAAGTTGATTCGTTTTACTTATACAACTTGAGATTACTTTTTGCTAACTTTTTTTGATTTTTTTACAACAGATTTTGTCTTTTTCTGTTTTGTCTGAGTTTTGTTCTCTATTGGGTTTTTTGTCTCAACATTTTTTTTAGGTTTTCTTTGATCTTTAAGTTCTTGATCAAGCTGTTGTTTTTGTGAATCTTTTAAAATTTTTTCTGCTTCGTCTTTTGAAATTTCTTTTTTGTTTGACTTTGCTTTTTCTTTTATAAGATCAATAATTTTTTCTTCATAAACAGTTCCTCTTAAACTTGCAATAGCTGAAGGGTTTTTTTGGTAAAAATCCATTACCATTTTTTCTTGACCTGGCATCATTCTGATTTGTTTTTGAACTTCTGCTTGTATCTCTTGTTCAGTAACTTTTATTTGATTTTGTTCCCCAAACTCATTTAAAATTAAACCAACTCATTTACTTTAAATTTTTCAATCTCTTTCACAATTTGATTTTTTGAGAGTCTATCTAATGAATTTTTGTATTCATCATTAATTTGTTTAGAGATTAACAACTTAAGATCTTTTAAATCCTTGGCGCCTAAATTTTTGGCAAACTCATCATCTATCTTTAACACCTCAGGATTTTTTATACTTGTTATTTTACATTTAAATTTTGCTAACTTATTTACTAACTCTTTTTCTGGAAAATTTTCTGGTAATTTTGCTTCAACTATTTTTTCATCACCCTTTTTGACTCCAATTAATTGTTTATCAAAACCTTTTAAAAATAAATCCTTTCCTAAAGTTAATTGAGTATTTTTTCCTTCACCTCCTTTAAAAGATTTATTATCAACAGTTGCTGTATAATCAAAAATTACTAAGTCTTTTTCAACGGCTTTTACTTGATCTGTTGCATCTTTAAAGTTGGGTTGATTTTTTGCTATATCCTGAATTCTTTTTTCTGTTTCTTTAGGATCAATCTTAACTGTATATTCATCAAACTTTATACTTTCAATTGATTT
>LULK01000188.1_pt1 | contig 19996 bp, 22 predicted proteins | sample 728181 | NCBI WGS metagenome assembly LULK01 (sample SAMN03860291, study PRJNA289734) | marine metagenome | biome: seawater column; feature: ocean; material: water; isolation source: Red Sea water column Station 169 - depth 10m | place: Saudi Arabia: Red Sea | collected 2011-10-15 | depth 10 m | reverse complement strand
CTGGTGAAAAAATTGCAAATGAAATCAGTACTACTGCTGGTTATGAATTTAATAAAAATAATACTGTATTAGCAACCTCAGGAAATAACAAATTTAAGTTTGATATTAAGCAACAAGGTTTTGCATGGATGACTAGTAATAAAAAAGAAAAGATTATGGTCAAGATTATGAAAAAGGGTTCAAGAATAATGGTAAGTGGATACAATGAAAAAGGCTCTCAAACAATCGACCATTATTCGTTATTGGGATTCACTAAAGCATACAACACTGCAAAAAAAGCTTGCAGTTAATTAATGAAATCAAAAAAAAGAATTGTTCTAGCTTACTCTGGCGGTTTAGACACATCTATAATACTTAAATGGTTGCAAGAAAATTATAATGCTGAAGTAATTTGTTATACTGCAGATATTGGACAAGAAATCGATCGAAAAAAAATTCTATCTAATGCTAAAAAATTTGGAGTTAAAAAGATAATTATAAAAGATTTAAAAAATACTTTTGTAAAAGATTATGTTTTTCCCATGATCAGAGGACACGCGATTTATGAAGGTGTTTATTTATTAGGAACCTCAATTGCAAGACCTTTGATAGCAAAAGATCAAATTAGAATTGCGAAAAAATATAAAGCTTATGCTGTGTCGCATGGTGCGACTGGAAAAGGAAATGATCAGGTAAGATTTGAGCTCGGTTATCATTATTTTGGTCCTAAAATCAAAGTGATAGCTCCATGGAGAATTTGGAAATTAAAATCAAGGACCGATTTAATTAATTATGCAAAAAAATATAAGATAACTATTCCAAAGGATAAAAAAGGTGCTTCTCCTTTTTCTGTAGATGATAATTTATTTCATACGTCTACTGAGGGAAAACTTTTGGAAAATCCAAAAAATTCTGCACCAGAATTTATTTTTCAAAGAACAGTTTCACCCGAGAAAGCTCCAAATAAGCCCTCATTTATTTCTATAAAGTTTAGAAATGGAGACCCAATTGGAATTAATGGAAAAAAATTAAGTCCTGCAAAGTTGCTCGAGAAAGTCAATCTGTTAGCTGGAAAAAATGGCATTGGAAGAGTTGATCTCGTCGAAAATAGATTTCTAGGCATAAAATCAAGAGGAGTTTATGAAACTCCAGGAGGAACATTACTAATTCAGGCCCATAGAGCAATTGAATCTGTTACTTTAGATAAAGAAACAATGCATAAAAAAGATAATATAATGTCTCGGTATGCAGAACTTATTTATAATGGTTACTGGTTTTCAAAAGAAAGGTTTAAGTTACAAAAAATTATTGATCTTAAAAAGAAAAAAGTAAATGGTGTTATTAAACTTAAACTTTACAAGGGAAATATAACAATCGAATCAAGAATTACCAATAGCAAAGCTTATTCGATGAAAAAGGTTTACTTCGAGGAAAATAAATCTTTTAATAAATCAAATGTAGAAAAATTCATAAGTTTTCATAAAAAAAAGTTGAAAAACTAATGAAAATCTTTGGACAATTTTGGCATTGTCAATCCCGAAAAAAAACTTAATTTAATTAATATGGACAGTTTAAAAAAATGGATGCAAGACTCAGCTAATATACTATTTGATGATAGTAAGAATGATCTTAGATCATTGCCAAAAGCAGTAAGATTACAAATTTTATTGGTTCTAAGTTTTATTTGGACAACAGTTTTTAGTTTGTATGTTTTCTCATACACTACTTTTGCTTTTGGATGGGCTGGAACATATATTGCTCATATCGGACTAATATTTGCCGTTTACATGACATTTAAACAATTTCATAAGGCTGAGGAAAAATCGAGTAGTGTTTTTAGAACAAAAAATTTTGACCCATTCAAAATTATGGTTATAGTTTTTGTAATTGTTTTTATCTTTGTTTTTTCCAAAGGTATAGAAGTTCTCACAAACACTAATTCATATACAATTCCATATGATGGGCCATCAAAATCAGTGTTTGAAAAATGGCTACCATTTAGTAAAGATAAATAATGGAAAAAATAGCAAAAAATTTACAGCTTATTTTAATGGTTATTATTTTAATAAGCACAGTGATTGCTGTTGGGATAGAAATTTACAAAATGTTTCAAAATCGATCAGTAACTTTAGCCGATTTACTTTTAATGTTTCTTTACTTAGAGGTGCTTGCGATGGTAAGAGTTTTTTGGAATCAACAATCAATCAGTATTACATTGCCACTATTAATAGCAATTACTGCTCTTGCACGTTTCATAATTCTTCAAGGAAAAGAAATGGATCCGAGTGCATTAGTTTATGAAGCAGTAGCTATAGTTTTAATTGCTGGTGCAATCGTGATCTTAAGATTAAGACATAGTGATAAACTTGGTCTAAAGAAAAAAAAATCCAAATAATTTATAATGAATTTTGAACCTTCGAGGGCGGAGGCCTTAAACAAATTAAACTATTTTGTTGAAAGCAATCTTTCTGAATATTCTAAACTTAGAAACTTTGACTTTGGACCAGAAAATAGATCTAACGTTTCTTGTTTGTCTCCTTATATTACACATGGAGTAATTAGTGAAAAAGAAGTTATTGAAAAATCACTTAATAAATTTTCTTTTTCAAAAAATGAAAAATTTATTCAAGAAATTTTATGGCGTACTTACTGGAAAGGTTGGTTAGAATTAAGACCAAACGTATGGTCAGACTATTTAACTGAATTAAATAAAATTAGAGAAGAATTCAAAAGTAATCAGAAGTATCTAGATGCAATAGAAGGTAAAACAAACATTGAATGCTTTAATACATGGACAAATGAACTGAAAGAAAACAATTATTTACATAATCACACAAGAATGTGGTTTGCTAGTATTTGGATTTTTACATTAGAACTACCATGGCAATTGGGTGCTGAATTTTTTATGAGACATCTCTATGATGGAGATGCTGCATCAAATACCCTTGGATGGAGATGGGTTGCTGGGGTTCAAACAAAAGGAAAACATTATTTAGCAAGTGAATGGAATATCAAAAAATTCACAAATAATAGATTTAATAATATCAAATTGAACGAAAACGCTCCTCCCAAAGTTTCTGAGAAAACCTACTCAATCATTAAACAAGATTTTAATAATCCACAAAATATAGAAGATAAAAATCTTTTAATTTTTGAAAATAATCTCTCTTTTGAAATAACTGATTTTCAGAATCATAAATTTAAAAAAGTTTATTTAATTTCTAATAAAAATGAAAATAGATCTATTAAACTCAGTGAAAAAGTAGTGAAATTTAAATCCCTTTTAATCGAAAACCAAGAACAAAGATTAAAAGCTAAGTCTATTAATTGTGAAGTAATTGACATAAGTGAAATAAAAAATACTGAAGATTGTTATGGTTTATATCCTACCGTAGGTGAAAACTTAGATTATTTAAATTTAAATAATTTCAAAATAGATTTTTTATATAGAAAACTTGATAAGAATTCTTGGCAATATTGTAATAAAGGTTTCTTTAATTTTAAAAATTTTATTCCTAAAATAATTTCATCATTTAGTTAAAACCATCTAAACATTCCAATAATTCCAGCTGTTGCATAAAAGAATTGTAAAAATAGAATTCCTCTATGACCTCCTCTATAAGCCCAAATTCCAATTAAAATTGCGGATATAAGTAACAAGCAAAAACCAAAAAACTCAACTCCTATATTCATTGCAACAAACAACGAATATAATATTGCAGTGATAACGCCTGCCCATTCAAATATTTTATTATTCATAAAAGTTTTTCATAAAATTTACCTTGCTAGTTTTATAAAAATATCACCCATGCCAGCATCTAAATTTTCTAAAGGTGTATTATTTCTAAGCTCACAATATCTACCCGTAACTTGATGACTTTTGACGAAGTCTATTTCATCTTTTTCACAATTTTTTCCATTGTGTAATAAGCCTATTACAATTCGATCGTTAATACTATAAACTTCTGATTTATTTATTTTTTCACCATCACAAAAATAATCTTTGTTTACTCTATTTGGAAAATCTTTTTTAGCACAGGGATTCTTTATTGTTAAAACATAAAATTCTTTCAAGCCATCTTCAAATTGATATTTTATTTTTTGGGCTTCAGAATACTTCATGAGATCACATGAACACGGAACACAACACCTATAATAGTTTCCACAAATTTTTTTGTTTGTTTTACTTTCTTTAACGAATAAAAATTCTGAGTCGCTGTTTGGATCGATCAGAGATCCAGAAACTGCACAATATAATTTATTAAATTCAATAAAGTCTTTATAAGTAATTTTTTTATCTATAATATATTTAAAAAATTTTGGTCCTGCAGCATTTCTATTTTTATCTGGAAATATTCTCGACCAATCGGTAATTAGCTCCTTGTGATAGTTTTTTTCTTCAGCAAACAAATTAGGCTGAAATAGTATTAGAAATATAGTTAAAAATATATTTAAAAATTTTTTCACTTTTGATTTACAGTAATTGTTTGGTTTAACTTGTTTATGTCAATTAATTTTTTACTTCCATCTGTCCATCTAACCTCTACTTTAAAATTTTTTTCGTTTTTTCTAATTCCATAATGTGCCACAGGCTCCATTTGACATAAGTAACCAGATCCTGCATCAATAGTTTTTGAATGTTTTCTCTTATTAGTTATCAATGTTACTGTAGATCCTCTTGCTGGTGCACCATATTTATTAAGTGGTTTAATTCTTAAATATTTATTTTCTTTATTAACTATTGCTTTGTATAAAGTTAATGTCTGTTCTTTACTTTCACCCCGAGAGACTAACAATTCTAAAATTCCATCATTATCTATATCTGCAACTGCTGCTCCAGTTCCATATCCGTTAGCTTCGAGTCCTACCTTAAAATCTATTTGTTCAAATTTTCCATTATCTTTAATTCGAAATAATTTATTTGGTTCTGCAATATTGTTCATGAAAACTTCATCAAATCCATCATTATCAAAATCTGCAGAAATTATTGTTCTTATCCTGGAGGGTTCATCAAAATCTTTACTGCCTATATCTTTAAATTCATTATTTTCTAAAACATAAGCTCTATGATAACCAAGCCAATTTCCACTTAAGATATCTAATCTACCACGATAATATAAGTCTGCTAAAGCAGTACCTCTGCCATTTTGAATAACATCATCTACCCTATAATCAAATGCTACATCCTCAAAATTTCCATTATTATTTTTAAAAAGAAAATTTGCTCCTCTTTCATTTGCTGCAAAAATATCAGCTCTTTTTGTTAGAATATGTCCCGACACCACTGCTCTTCCACCAGTAATATTATTAAGATTTAAGTTCTGAGCTTTATCTTCTATTATATCATCTTCAATCTCATAAAATCTTGTTGGTCCTCCGTAATTAGCAACATAAATTCCGTATTCACCATCTCCTTTTCTATCAACACAAACTACAGATCTTCCCGCTGTTAAATTAAGATTTTTAATATTTTTTTCTAATTCAAATAAATCAAAATAATTATTATTTTTAAAATCTAATAATCTATCAGAATATCTTTTAACACCACTGTATGTATCAGTATTTAAAAAATAAATTTCTTCGAAACCATCTTTATCAATATCACAAGCAGCAACTCCTATAGTTTTTTTTGAAGTATCTGAAAAAATTTTTTGTTTATTTAAATCCTTTAGTTTTCCATCCTGAAAACCTAGAGCTAAATTTGGAAAGCCAAAACCTGTAACTAAAAACTCATAATTACCATCCATATTGAAATCTGTTACAGAAATACCGTAACTAAGCCTTTTATTATTATTCTCAATAATTTTCGATAGATCCTCAAAAAATTCTGCACGAGTATTATTTGAAAGAGTTACAAATAAAAATAAAATTAAATATTTAGAAAAAATTTTTACTTTTTTGATGAACATTTTTTTGAACAATATTTGACTTTTTCCCAATTTAATCTCCATTTTTTTCGCCAGACGAAGGGTCTTTTGCAAATAGAACAAATTTTTGAAGGAAGATTTTCTTTTTTCACTAGATTGTATTTTGTTTAATAAATTTTTCTGCAGCTGACAAAATTAATTTTTTTCTTTCAGTTTTCATTTTATCGAAAATTCTGACCATCATTGAAAGTCTTGGATTTTTCAAAAAAAATTTTCTATTTCGGTCAATAAATCTCCAATAAAGTCCATCCATTGTGTTACACCAGTCGCCTTTTTTAAAATCCATCATTTTCATAAAGTAACTTGACCCACATATATAAGGTTTAGTAGCAAATATTCCTCCATCACTAAATAATCCCATACCATAAACATTAGGAACCATTACCCAATCTGAGGAGTCTACAAACATTTCCATGAACCATTTGTAAACAATGTTAGGTTTTATTTCACAAAGATTCATAATGTTAGATAAAATCATTAATCTTTCGATATGATGAGACCATCCATAGTTTAAAGCATTCTTAATTGCATAATCAAGTGGAGGTAACCCAGTTGTGCCCTCATACCAAGATTTTTTCATTTTTCTATTTTGTTTGAAGAAATTTCCAGTTTCCATTTCATTTGAATAACTTTGATAAATTCCTCTCATAAACTCTCTCCAACCGATTACCTGACGTATGTAGCCTTCTAATGAATTTAATCTGATCTTTTTATTTTTATGAAATTCTAAAACTTTTTTGATAATAAATTCTGGAGTTATTAAACCTAAGTTAATATATGGACTTAATGCACTATGAAATAAAACATTATCTTTTTGATCAACAGCATCTTCATAGTCACCAAATAAATTTAATTTTTCTTTAATAAAAAAATTTAAAAGCTTTACAACATTATTATGTTCAGTGGCAAACCAAAAATTATTAGTTTTGCCCGGATGGTCTTTGAATAACTTCTCAATTATTGGTTTTAATTTTTTAGTATGATTAGTTTCATTAATTTTTGGAAACTTTGGAATTGAAATATTTTTTGGTAATTTATTTCTATTATCTTCATCAAAGCTCCATTTACCTCCAATTGGGTTTCCATCTGACCCCATCAATATTCCTGATTTTTTTCTAACATCCTTGTAAAAAGTTGCCATGAAAGGTTTTTTTGATTTAGATAGATATTGTTTAAATACCTCTCTTGAGTTTAAAAACATTGGAGTTTGAATAATATTCCATTTTATTTTTTCCTTTTTAATAAATTGATTTATTTTTTTTTCGAAAAATTTATCTTCAACTTCAAAGCTTGAAATTTCTTTTATTTTTTTTAAGCTAATTGCTTTTTTTAATTTTTTTAAATAATCATCCTTAAATTCTTTATCCTCAATTTTAATATACTCCAATTTGAATTTATCTCTTTTAAGACTATCTGCATGTGATCGCATTGATGATAAGAAAAGGAGTATTTTTTGTTTATGATGTTTTTCATAAGTGCATAGTTGGTAATCTTCAGCCATAAAAAACAGGTGGTCTTTTTTGAAGCGGTCCAAGTATTTTGATGGAAATAATTGATTACCCAGTATAAAAAATAACTTCATGACTAAATATAACTAATAAAATTTTTTATGTCAGAAAAATATCTCATTTTTGGTGCGACAGGTTCAATCGGATCTAGCTTAGCTGAACAATTGGTAAACTCAGGAAATTCTGTTCATTTAGTTGGAAGAAATCAAAATGAAACAAAAAGTATTTCAGAAAAGCTTGGTTGTACTTTTACCGTTGCTGATGTTTTAGAAGATAGATTTATAGAAAAGGTAAAAAATGACATTTCAGATATTAAAGGTGTCGCTTACTGTGTTGGCTCAATAGATTTAAAACCTTTGAGAATGGTTAATGAGCAAGATTTTAATAAATGTATGAAACTAAATCTTTATTCTGCTGTGGATGTTATTAAGGGTTATCAAGAAAGTTTAAAAAAAAATAAAGGATCTGTTGTTTTATTCTCTACGGTTGCAGCACAAAGAGGATTTACAAATCATGCAATAATTGCTTCTGCTAAAGCTGCAGTTGAAGGTTTAACAGTTTCCCTAGCAGCTGAATTTGCACCAAACATCAGAGTTAATTGTATTGCACCAAGCTTAACTAATTCGAAAATTGCAGAACCAATGCTGAAAAACAAAGCATTAGCAGATGGAATAGCAAAAGCTCACCCCTTAAAAAGATTGGGCGAAGGGAAAGACTCGGCTTCACTTGCAAAATTTCTAATTACTGATGACAGCTCTTGGGTTACAGGTCAAATTATTGCTGTTGACGGTGGTAGGTCAAAACTATCTTGAAGTGAAAAAATTTTTTATTTCAGTAATCCTCATTTTAATTTCTATTAAGGTCTCTTTTGCAGAAAATTTTAATTTTAAAAAAATTGTAGATTTAAATGATCCGTGGAGTTCTACATTTATCAACAATAATGAATTATTAATAACTGAAAAAAGTGGGAAAATAAAGTTGGTTAATTTTAATTCCAAAAAACTTTTAGAAATTAAACATAATCTTAATTTTCTGGAGCACGGTCAAGGTGGATTATTAGATATTCTTTTTAAGGATGATTATGTTTATATTTCTTACACAGAAAATAGAGGAGATGGTAAAACAAGTACATCAATAGCTAAAGGTGAATTTAACAAAAATAATTTAATATTTAAAAATATTTTTCAAGCAAACCCACCAATCGATTCTGGTTATCATTTCGGATCTCGTCTAGCTATAAAAGATAATTTTCTTTTTGCATCAGCTGGTGAAAGAGGGCAAGGGATGATAGCACAAGATCCAACTCAACATCCTGGTAGTATAATCAGAATAAATATTGATGGTACTATTCCAAAAGATAATCCAAAATTTCAGGGTAAATCAGATTGGCTTCCAGAAATTTATCAAATTGGAGTCAGAAATCCACAAGGCCTTACATTATCGCCCTTTGATAATAAAATTTATTTAAGTAACCATGGGGCAAGAGGTGGTGATTGGTTTGGTGAAGCAAAAAAAGGAGAGAACTATGGATGGAAAATTTTAGGATGGGGAGGAACTAATTATTCAGGCATCCCTATTGGCCCAAAGTGGAAACCAGGCTTTACAAAAGCGATACACTATTGGGTGCCCTCAATAGCAACGAGTGCGATAACTATTTATAAAGGTGAAGAATTCAACGAATGGAATGGACATGCTTTAATTACTTCTCTTAAAGATCAATCTCTGAGAAAATTAGTATTCAATGACTTATCAAATGTTAGGGAAGATATAATTTTTAAAGGTAAAATTGGAAGAATAAGGGATATACAAGTTGATCCAAATAATGGAAAAATTTATTTTTTAGCAGGAGATAGTTTGTGGTCGATGGAAAAAAATTAATACATATTTCATTAATTTTAATTGGAATTTTTTTTTATAATTGTTTAAGTATTGCAATGGAAAAGCCCTATCATCATTTGCCAGATGGAACTTTTAGAAATCCAGAAGGTTCTCCAAAAAGAGATCCAAATATTAAGTGGTCTTATAAAATATTTAATCAGGAGAAAAAGAAGCTTGATATGACAGTGCCTAAAGAGCACGTTGTAGAAAGAGAAAAGGTTTTATCAGATTTAAAAAAATATCAGGATGATGATTATATAGCTTGGATAGGTCATGCTACTTTTCTAATAAAGCTTGGAGAAACCACAATAATTACTGATCCCGTATTTTCAAAGAATGCAGGTCCATTAATCTTTGGGCCAGATAGATTTACCGAACCAGCTTTAAAACTAAAAGAAATTCCAAAAATAGATTTATTTTTACTAACTCACAATCATTATGATCATCAGGACATGTCTACTATTAGAAAATTTCCATATAAAAATGCAAAAGTTTTGCTCCCTCTTAAACTAAGTAAATATTTTAAAAGATATAAAGATGTCAATGAAATGGATTGGTATGATGAGATTAAAATTAACGATAATTTAAAAGTCACATTCTTACCTGCTGTTCATTGGTCTAAAAGAAGTTTAACAGATACAAATAAATCATTGTGGGGAAATTTTTTGATTGAATATAATGGAAAAAAAATTTTATTCACATGTGATACTGGAATTGGAAATATATATAAAGATATAGGTAATAATTATGGTCCAATCGATCTTACATTTATAAATATAGGAGCCTACAATTTTTATCCAATAATGCCTTACAAAGATAAATCAGTTTATCACACCAACCCTGAAGAAGCTTTGGAAATTGCTAAAAACCTAAAAAGTAAAAAGGTGATTGGTATGCATTGGGGAACTTTCGTCCTTTCTTTAGAGCCAATTATGGAACCTCCAAAAAGGTTTAAAGCTGGTGCAGAAAAATATGGTTTTAAAAATGAAGACGTAATTGTTTATAAAATTGGTGAGTTTGGTTCATTGAAAAAATTACTGAATTACAATTAATTATCTAGAAGTTTTTTTTTTGCTTTTTCAAATTCCTCTTGTGTTAAAACTCCATCTTTTAAAAGTTGATTTAATTTTTCAATTTCATCGCTAAGTTTATTTTCATCGCTTGAAAGTTCGCTACTATTTTCATTTTCTATATTTTCATTTGATTTATTTGCACTTTTAGCACTAAAACCCTTCATAATGGCTGTGGCTCCTAAATATAATACAAATCCAAGAATTGGGATTACTAAACCAAAAAAAATAATTTTTTCCATTAATTAATCTTCATCTTCCTCTCTCCATTTTTTTTCATACATTAACCATGCAGCAAATATGACTGAAAATGTTCCTACGATCATACCATAATCAAATCCAGTTTGTTGATCATAAAAATACCAACCTAATTGCGTTGCCCCAATTGGAGGAATAGTAAGTATAGCCATAAGGATTGCTATTCTATAAGGATACTTAGGTTTTTTCATAACCTAACTTATCAAAGATTGTTAAATGGATTAAATATTAAATTTGCGATCTTTTGAAACAGTCAATCGTATTTTTAAGCAAACACGCAATAGTCATCGGTCCCACACCACCAGGAACGGGGGTTAAAGCTTTTGCATTTTTTGAAACCTCTTCAAATGCAACATCACCTACTATCCCTTTGTCTGTTTTATTGATACCCACATCGATTACAATTGTATCCTTTTTTACCCAATCTCCTTTAACCAGTTCAGGTATACCAACTGCTGCAATAATTATATCAGCCTCTAAACATTCTGCTTTCAAATCCTTAGTTCTTGAATGAGTAATTGTAACTGTACAATTTTCTTTTAATAAAAGTTGTGTCATTGGCTTACCATTTAGATTAGATCTACCAACTACTACTGCTTTCTTTCCACTTAAATTTGGCTCTATTTTCTTTATTAAAAGATAACATCCTAATGGTGTGCATGGAACTGAACTTTCATAGCCTGATGAAAGATTCCCTACATTCATAGGATGAAAACCATCTACATCTTTAGAAGGATCAATGGTCTCAATAACTTTTTGTTTATCAATATGTTTTGGAAGTGGCAATTGTACCAAAATACCTGAGACTGAAATATCTTTATTTAATTCTTTAATTTTATCTAAAACAATTTTTTCCTCTACATTATCAGGATATTTGATAACCTCTGATTTAAGACCAACTTCATTTGCTGATTTCTCTTTGTTTCGAACATAAATTTGACTCGGAGTTAAATCACCAACTAAAATCACAGTTAAACCAGGAACTTTATTATATTTTGTTTTTAAGCTTGAGACTTCTTTTTTAAGTTCTTCTCTTAGTAGCGCGGCCTCTTTTTTTCCATCAATTAAAATCATAAATTTTTAAAATATCATTGGTGCAATGTAAAGCTTCATACACATTTCTATGAACCAAATCAATAGAAGTAAAATTATTGGTGATATATCTAAAGCACCTAAATTGGGAAGAAATCTTCTTATTCTGTTTAAAAAAGGCTCCGTAAGTCTATAAGTAAAATCTAAAATCATATACACAAATCTATTTTGAGTATTCAAAATATTAAAAGCAATCAACCAACTTACAATAACATTTGCAATAACGACATAAGAATAAAGTTTTAATAATTGTAAAACCAAATAAAAGATGGCAATCATTTTTTTTCTACATAGATAGATTGACTTGGAAAAGCAAACGAGGCCTTATTGTTTTCGACTATCTGTTTAATTGCTATAGCTAAACGCTCTTTTACTGCCAACCATTCGTTCCAACTATCTGTTTTTGTAAAACATCTTACGTACATATCTATCGAACTATCTGAAAATTTATCAACCCGTACCGCAACCCCAATACTTGTATTGAAATCTTCACTTTTATTTACATGATTTTCTATTTGATCTCTTATGATCTTTAATTGATCAACTGTGGTATCGTATTGAAGAGTTATTATCCAGCTAATTAACCAATTAGAAGTTTCACTAACATTAATAACTGCATTTTCAGCAAACTGAAAATTTGGAATAATAGCCAAAGATTTATCAAATTTTCTTATTGTGGTTGATCTAAAACCAATTTTTTCAACAATGCCCTCAATTATTCCTTCAACTAAAATCCAATCACCAATTTTAAATCTTTTTTCAACAAGAACTAAAATTCCTGAAATTAAATTTTTAAATAAATCTTGAGCACCTAGTGCTACGGCGACACCAAATAAACCTAGTCCTGCAATTATTGGCCCAATTTTTATTCCCCATAATTCTAAAACGGCAGCTAAACCTAAAATAAATATAAGTATTTTTAATGATTTTATGATCCACCCAATTAGTTCTCTAGTTAAAAGCTTATCAAGACCACTTAAAATATAAGAGACTGGTTCTATAATTTGGTGAATGACCCAAAAAATTAAAATTGTAATTAAAGTTCTATTTATTGTATCAACTATTTCTCGTCCTTCAGTAGAGAAGGTCATATAATAACTTGCAATAAAAAAACCTAAAACAATTGGAATAAACCTTGCAGGACCTACAAGTGAACTTACAAATGTGTCATCTAATTTATTTGTAGTTCTTTTTGAAATTACCTCTAATTTTTTGATTATTAATTTACTTATCAAACCTCTAAAAATAAGAAATATTAAAAAAATTCCTATACCAATTAATATTTGAAAAATATCTACACCTAGAATACCTTTATTCCATACCGACAAAAATGTTTCTGAAAAATTTTTTAACATTTCCATAATCAAATTTTATATAACAAAAACTCCTCTTCACCAGGACTAAAAAGAAATATTTTTTTCCATTTAATCTCGTTTAATATAGATGATGTTTTTTCACCAATACACATTAAATTCGTATTCATCCATAAGCTCTCTGATTGATAATTCTTTATAAAATTCAAAAAACTTACCGCTGAATTTTGAGAGTAAACATAAACTATATCTGGAGTCTGTAATTTTAATTTTTCAACAAATTTTTCATCAAATGTTTCATTGTGGATAGTTTTGTAATTAACAATTCTTTTTAAGTTATAGCCCTCTTTGATCAATTGATTATCCAAGTCGCTAGATAGAAGTTCTCCACTTATGTAAAGAATCTTGCCATCTGATGGATTAAAATTCTGAAAAATTATTTCTTTTAAATTAGAAACATTTCCATCTGCTGTAAAAACATTCTGAAATCCTGTACTTCTAGCTTTTTTCTCTGTTGCGTTACCTACACAAAAACAAGGAATATCTTTATCGAAATCTTTTGAATTAAGATACTTAATAGCATTAGCACTAGTAAAAATTATTGCATTAAAATCAGTCAAATTAATTTTTTCATACTGAACAGCCTCTATCTTTAAAAGTGGTAAATGTGAAATTTGATGACCCAAATTCTTTAATTTTAAAATCATTTCAGAACAATCTTCTAAAGGTCTCGTTAATAAAATATGCATGTTATTTTTTATATAAATTGCCAGATTTTTTTTTTAAATTTATTCCAACTTCCTGTCCTAATTTCTCAGCAGACTCGAGTGTACCAATTTTTTTTTCATTATATCTTTTTGTACCATCTAATGAGAAAAGTTCAGCATCTAACTCTATTTCATTATAATTGATTTTAGCGTGAACACCGACTGCTGTTTCACAATCTCCCTCTAAAATTTTCAAAACATTCCTTTCAGCTAAAGCACAAAAATGAGTATGCTTATGATTAATTTTTTTTAATAATTCGATCATGTCATTATCACTTTTTCTACATTGCAAGGCTATTATTCCTTGACCAGCACTAGGAATTATCTCTGAAGTTGAAAAAAATTGAGTTATTTTATTTTCTAAATCTAAAGATTTAATTCCTGCACTAGCAAGTAATATCGCATCATATTCTCCTTCTTTTAATTTGTTGATACGAGTTTCGACGTTACCTCTAATTAATTTAGTGTTAAGATCTTTTCTTAATTTTTTTAACTGAAATTCTCTTCTAAATGATGAGGTTCCAATAATTGAGTTTTTGTCTAGTTCACTCAATTTTTTATTTTGAGAACTAATTAAAATCTCTCTAGGATCATTTCTCTCTAAAAAACAATTAGTTATTAATCCTTTTGTTTCTATAGCTGGCATATCTTTTAAAGCATGTATGGCAATGTCAATTTTTTTTTCAATTAATTCATTTTCTATATTTTTTGAAAATAATCCTTTTCCACCTAAGTCAGATAATCTTTTATCTTTAACTTCATCACCCGTTGTAACAATTTCTTTTATTATGATTTGTTCATCGTTGTAATCATTTAAATATTTTAACAATTCTTCTTTAGCTTTTTTTGCATAAATTAAAGCTAATTTGCTTCCCCTTGAGCCAATAATTATTTTTTTTTTCATTAAAAATTTATGTTTCTTGTATAAAGATTGTACTATTTATAAAAAGTATTTGAATGATCAAAAAGCCTTTAATTCTTGGAATTGAGTCTAGCTGCGATGAAACTGCTGCATCAGTTATTACTCAAAATGAGCAAAATATTCCGATTATTCTATCTAATATCATATCAAGTCAGATTGACATACATAAAGAATTTGGAGGAGTAGTGCCTGAGTTAGCAGCTCGATCACATATTGAAAAAATTGATTTGATAGTTGAAAAAGCAATAAAAGATAGTGGTATTCAAATTGAAAATTTAGATGCAATAGCATCTACCGCTGGACCTGGATTAATTGTTTGTCTTTCAGTGGGACTCAGTTTTGGTAAAGCTTTAGCAATATCACTTAACAAACCTTTTATAGCTGTAAATCATTTAGAGGGTCATGCTCTAAGTCCAAAACTTAATTGTAAACTAGATTATCCATATCTTCTTTTGTTAATATCAGGTGGGCACTCTCAATATTTAAGTGTTGAAGGATTAGGAAATTATAAAAGACTCGGCACGACAATAGATGATGCTTTAGGTGAAGCATTTGACAAAACAGCAAAAATTTTAGGTATAGAGTTCCCCGGAGGCCCACAAGTTGAAATTCTTGCTTCTAAAGGAAATCCAAGAAAATATGAACTGCCAAAACCAATATTTAACAAAGGTGGATGTAATCTGTCGTTCGCAGGTTTAAAAACAGCAGTGCTTAGAATTTCAAAAGATTTAAAATCAACCCAAGATAAGTATGATCTTGCAGCATCTTTTCAAAAAACAATTGAGGAAATACTTTATAAAAAAACTCAAATTGCTTTTAAAGAATTTGAAAAAGTAAATAAGATTAAAGCTGATAAATTTGTTGTAGCTGGAGGTGTTGCCGCTAATTCAAATATAAGAAAAATGTTAATCAATCTATGCAAGGAAAATGATATTACACCAATATTTCCTAAGCAAGAATTATGTGGTGATAATGCAGCAATGATAGCAATGGTTGGATTAGAAAAATTTAAAAAGGGCGAGTTTAGTGAACTAAGTCACCCAGCAATTCCAAGATGGCCTCTAGATGAAAATGCAATTTTTCTTAAAGGGGCAGGAGTAAAATTATAATTAATGAAAAAATCTTATTGGTTATTAAAATCTGAACCAGATGTTTGGTCAATTGAACAACAAAAGAGAGCAGGGGATAAGGGTGTACCCTGGGATGGCGTAAGAAATTACCAAGCTGCAAAAAATTTAAAATCAATGAAGAAAGGAGATCAGTGTTTTTTTTACCATTCAAATATTGGAAAAGAAATTGTTGGCATAGTGGAGGTTATTCGAGAGGCTTACTTTGATAAAACTGACCAATCTGGTCGGTTTGTAGCTGTCACTGTAAAATATGTGAAAAAATTAAACAAACCAATTACCTTAGAAAACATAAAAAAAAACAAGCAATTAAGCCATTTATCTTTAATTAAACAAAGTCGACTTTCAGTAATGCCAATTGACTCTAAAAGCTGGAAAATTTTAAATAACATGAGTAAACTTTGAAAAATAATTTTATGCCTAAAAAAAAGAAAAAACCTAAAACAAAAAAAAGAACTTCAAAAAAAAGAAGTACGATAAGAAAAAAAGTTCGAACAAGGAAAAAAGTATCAAAAAATAAAACAGCTAAAATAAAAAAAGATAACTCTACACAAGAAAATATTTTTAAGATAAAACCCGAGTGGATAAAAAATAGTCTTGTAAATAAATCTCAATATCAAGCTAAATATAGTGAGTCTATTAAAAATAATAATACATTTTGGAAAAAAGAAGGAAAGAGAATTACCTGGATTAAACCTTACAAAAAAATTAAGGATGTAAAGTATAGCAAAGAAGAAGTAAGAATTAAATGGTATGAAGATGGAACATTAAATGCATCTGCTAATTGTATTGATAGGCATCTGAAAGATAAAAAAGATAAAACTGCAATTATTTGGGTCGGAGATAACCCTAAAGATTCTCAAAAGATTTCTTACAAACAACTACATCAAAAAGTTTCAAAAGCAGCTAACGGATTAAAAAAATTAGGTATCAAGAAAGGTGACAGAGTTACAATATATTTAACAATGATCCCGGAGTTAGCAGTATTAATGTTAGCTTGTGCGAGAATTGGTGCAATCCACTCAATTATCTTTGGAGGTTTTTCTGCAGAATCTATAGCTGGTAGGGTAAATGATTGCGAGTCTCAATATATTATAACTGCAGATGAGGGTGTAAGAGGGGGAAAAACCATTCCTTTAAAAGCTACGACTGACGAAGCTCTTACCAATTGTCCAAATGTAAAAAAATGTATTGTTGTTAAAAGAACTGGAAATTATGTTTATTGGGATAATGATAGAGATGTTTGGTATCATGAATTAATCAAAGATGTTTCAAATGTTTGTGAACCAGAAGAGATGAGTGCGGAGGATCCTTTATTTATCTTATATACATCTGGTTCAACAGGAAAGCCAAAAGGAGTTTTGCATACTACAGGTGGTTACATGGTCTATGCATCAATGACTCATCAGTATATCTTTAATTATAAACCAAAGGATATATATTGGTGCACTGCTGATATTGGTTGGGTTACTGGACACAGCTATATTATTTATGGACCATTATCGAATGGTGCTACCACTATTATGTTTGAAGGTGTTCCAAATTATCCTGACAGTTCAAGATGGTGGCAGATTGTTGATAAATATAAAGTGAATACTTTCTACACAGCACCAACAGCAATCAGAGCACTAATGAGAGAAGGTGATCAGCCAGTAAATAAAACATCAAGAAAATCGTTAAAATTGTTAGGTACTGTTGGAGAACCAATAAATCCTGAGGCATGGATGTGGTATTTTAATACAGTAGGAAATTCAAAATGTCCAATTGTTGATACATGGTGGCAAACTGAAACTGGTGGAATTTTAATAGCGCCACAAACTGGTGCTATTCCTTTAAAACCAGGTTCTGCTACTAAGCCTTTTTATGGTATTAAACCAGTCTTGGTAGACAAAGATGGAAAAGAAATAAAAGGGCAAGGAGAAGGTAGATTATGCATAGCTCAATCTTGGCCAGGTCAAATGAGAACAGTCTATGGAGACCATCAAAGATTTATAGATACTTATTTTTCTCAATTTGATGGTAAATATTTTACGGGTGATGGATGTAGACGAGATAAGGATGGTTATTATTGGATTACAGGAAGAGTTGATGATGTAATAATTGTATCAGGACATAACCTTGGTACTGCAGAGATAGAAAGTGCATTTGTTGCTCATCCTAAAGTTGCTGAAGCAGCAGTTGTTGGATATCCACATGATATTAAAGGAAATGGATTATATTGTTATGTAACTCTAAATGCAGGCGAATCTGAAACTGGAGATCTTGAAAGAGAATTAAAACTTTGGGTTAGAAAACAAATTGGTCCTTTAGCTACTCCTGATCTAATACATTTCACACCAGGACTTCCCAAAACAAGATCTGGAAAAATTATGAGGAGGATTTTAAGAAAGATTGCTGCTAATGAACATGGTCAATTAGGTGATACCACCACTTTAGCAGATCCAAGTGTGGTAGATAGTTTAGTTGATAATAGAAAAAATACCTAAAGATTAATTCTCTCTTTAAATTCTTTTTTAACAATATCCCATTTTAAAATAACTGAGTTTAAAACTATTTTACGATCTAACACTTTTAATTCCTCTGCTATTGGTGCCCATTTATACAATGATAGTGCACTTGGATTAAATGGTAAGTCACCATGATAAGTGTCCCAATTAATATCTTTAAGTCTACCTTCAAAATTTTTTTTTGCTTCTTCAATTATATCATTTGGCATTTTATTAGAGATTTCATCATCTAGAATGTTCAAAAAAATTTCTTTAGCCTTTTCTATCCCATTGTAATTAAAATTTGTTTTTAAATATGAAAAAGTAAAAAAGGTAAGGTCTTGTAATGCCATTGCATAAATATTCCATTTGGCTAAGTTGACTGAAGCCATAAATTCATCATTTTCAAAATGAAGAACATACCTAGTTCCCATTCTGGTCTTTAAATATCCATATAATGTCACCTGCGTAACCCAGGCAGATTTTGTTTGGATAAAATTTTCAAGGGCGTTCAGATCTTTAATTTTTGATTTTGGGACAAAAGCCTTAAAAAGTGCAAAGAGGTAGATCTTAAAATCTCTCCAAGTTAAATCTTTCCAGGTAAGTTTGTATTTTCCCATAAAAACCGTTAATTTTTGGTATTTATACCTTAAAAACCCCCCTAATATGAACAATTTTAACACTTTAAATCTCTTTCATAATGGTTATGGTTTTGGCCAGTTATAACTAAAAAGAGAGAGGTATAAATGTCAAAACAAGCACAACACTGGGAAAAAACCAGGGGATTGTTAATGGTAACGTTAGCAATCTGGTTTGTATTCTCAATTGGCATCTTCCTTTTCGGAGCAGAAATGAACGAAGTTACGGGACCATTTGGTTACCCACTAACTTACTGGTTCACTTGTCAAGGTTCTCTTGGAATTTTCGTAATCTTAATTTTCTGGTTTGCGAATAGACAAGAAAAAATTGATGAAGAGTTCGGCTTCAGTGAAAGAGGAGACGACTAATGATAAAAGGTAATTTTATAGACAATTTGCCTAAAGTTTATGGAATCTATACAGGTGGATTTTTAGCTTTCATAATCATTATGGCAATTGCTGAGCAGATGGGTATGTCAGCTAAAGCTATCGGAATTTGTTTCGTAGCCTTTACAGTAGCCATCTACGCGATAATTGGTTATCTATCACGTACAGCTCAAGCAGATGCGTATTACGTAGCTGGAAGACAAGTGCCTACCGTGTTCAATGGAATGGCGACTGCAGCAGACTGGATGTCTGGTGCATCGTTCGTTGCGATGGCGGGTGGTATTTACTTCAAAGGTTACGGCTATATGGCACTACTTGTTGGTTGGACAGGTGGATACGTGTTAGTTGCATCTTTATTAGCACCATACTTAAGAAAATTTGGCTGTTATACAGTTCCAGATTTTATTGGTACAAGATACGGTGGTAATTTAGCAAGGTTACTTGCAGTAATAGTATTAACTGTTGCTTCATTTACTTATGTGACTGCACAAATTAACGCTACAGGTACTATTGCATCTGTTGCTCTTGATATTCCATTCCAATACGCAGTTTATGTTGGACTAATAAGTATCTTATTATGTTCAATGTTAGGTGGTATGAGAGGAGTAACTTGGACACAAGTAGCACAGTACATTGTATTAATT
>LULK01000562.1_pt1 | contig 20059 bp, 20 predicted proteins | sample 728181 | NCBI WGS metagenome assembly LULK01 (sample SAMN03860291, study PRJNA289734) | marine metagenome | biome: seawater column; feature: ocean; material: water; isolation source: Red Sea water column Station 169 - depth 10m | place: Saudi Arabia: Red Sea | collected 2011-10-15 | depth 10 m | reverse complement strand
AAAAAAATTTCTTTTTTTTTAATTTTTTTTGACCAAGATTTTTCCTCAGTGAGGACATTAACTTTGATCATTGTTACTAGAATATGCTTTTACAATTTTTGATACTAAAGGATGTCTTACAACATCTGAATGATCAAAATCTATAACTTTAATTTCATCTACATGAGATAATAATTTTTTAGCTCTGTCCAAACCTGACATATGTTTATTTGGAAGATCTATCTGTGAAGGATCACCATTAACTACTATTTTTGAGTTTTCACCAATTCTTGTTAAGAACATTTTAATTTGAGTGTCTGTTGCATTCTGAGCTTCATCAAGGATTGCAAAAGAATTTTTAAGAGTTCTACCTCTCATAAATGCCAAAGGAGCAATTTCAATATCTCCTATTTCAATCATCCTTTGAATTTTTTCAAAATGAAATAAATCATAAAGTGAATCGTACAGAGGTCTTAGATAGGGATCCACTTTTTCTTTCATATCCCCAGGTAAAAAGCCCAATCTTTCACCCGCCTCAACAGCTGGTCTTGATAGAATTATTCTCTCTATCTTTTTTTCTAAAAGCATAGTAAGGCCAACAGCGACAGCAAGAAAAGTTTTTCCTGTTCCTGCCGGACCAGCAGAAATGACTATTTCACTTTCTCTTAAAGCTCTAACATATTTTTTTTGTTTTTCAGATCTTGGAATAATAGATTTTTTAGGTGTTTTAATAATATCAGTGACATTTGAGTTTTTAACTTTTTCATTAATCATAAATTTATCTACGGATGATAAGATATCTTTGTTTTCAATATTTCCATTATTTAAAAATTGGTTTACTAAAAATTGTATAGCATTTTTAACAATCTCATTTTTTTCCTCAGTAGACTTAATAAGTATTGAATTTCCTCTGGAATACAAGCTTGCCCCAGTAATTTTTTCTAGTTCCTTTAAATTTTTATTAAATTCACCTACAATGCCCATTAGTAAGTTGTTATCACTAAATATCACGCTTAATGAGTTATTGTCTGAGTAAACAAATTTTAAAAGTGCCTGGATGTCTTTTTTAATTGAATTATTCAAATTTATGCGACTCTCAATTTTGAAATTTCTAAAGTTTCACCAAAAAGTGTATTTTGATTACTACTATTAATTTTAACTTTCACAAGCTTTCCTACATCCTCATCTTTACCATCAAATATTACTGAAGTCATATAACCAGTTCTGCCAAAATACTTTGTACTTTCAGAAACTCTATTTTCTACTAACACCTCTATTACGTTACCCTCCAAAGATCTATTCATTTTTTTTTGAAAATTAAATAACTCTTTTTGAACAACTTTTAGTCTTTCATTACTTAACTTTCGATCAATTAATGGTAGATGAGAGGCTTTTGTACCTGGTCTTGGACTAAATACAAAAGAAAAAGAATTTATAAATTTTATCTTTTTTATAAGATCAAGTGTTGCATTAAAATCACTCTCTTCCTCACCAGGATAACCAATTATAAAATCACTAGAAAATTTAGCAGAGGAATTTTTTTTAATTATTTTTTCGTAAATTTGATGATAATATTCAATATTGTGATTTCTATTCATCGACTTTAAAATTTTATTTGAACCGCTTTGGACTGGTAAATGAACAAGAGGCATTAATTTTTTCGAGGTCCCGTACAAGTCAATTAAATCATCACTCATGTCAATTGGATGTGAGGTTGTGTATCTAATTCTTAAAATTTCAGGAATTTTTTCTATTTCTAAAATCAAATTAGATAACTTATAATTTTGATTATTATAAGCGTTAACATTCTGTCCTAATAAAGTAATCTCTCTAACTCCATTTCCTGCAAGGATTTTGGCCTCATTAACTATTTCATTTAATGCTCTGGAATATTCAGGACCTCTTGTATAGGGAACAACACAAAAGTGACAAAACTTATCACAGCCTTCTTGTATGGTTAAAAAAGAGGATATTTTTGTGGATGAATTTTTTATTTTATCCAAATAGGTATTCCTCAATCTTGTCATTAATTTTATGGTATGCTTGAGGACCAATAACTAGATCAATAAAAGGTTCTCTTTTTAGCATCTCCTCGTTTTCCGCTTGGGCAACGCATCCAGCAACTATGACAAAAGGTTTTTTTTTAAATCTAAATCTTTTTTTTACTCTACCTATCTCATGGTAAACTTTTTCTTTTGCCTTATCTCTTATGTGACAAGTGTTTAGTAAAAAACAATTCGTATCGTCGAGATTTTCAGTTTTTGTAAATCCTATCTTTTTTACAGTATCAATTATTCGATTAGTATCATACTCGTTCATTTGGCAACCAAATGTTTTGGCGAATATTTTTTTATTCATTTTTTTTATCTACTTTGACACCATAAAGTTCCAGCTTGTGGTCAACTAATTTATATCCGTATTTGTTTGCAATTTTTTTTTGAAGTTCTTCTATCTCTTCATCAACAAACTCTATAATATCACCAGTTTTAATATCAATTAAATGATTATGATCATCATTTATTTCATATCTTGCTTTACCACCCTTAAAATCGTGTTTTGTCAGAATCCCAGCTTCTTCAAAAAGTTTTACAGTTCTATATACTGTTGCGATGCTAATTTTAGGATCAATCTTTGAAACTCTATTATACAACTCATCAACATCCGGATGATCAGACTCACCATAGGCTTTTTTTGATTCAGAAATAACCTTAGCAATAATTCGTCTTTGATCAGTGAGTTTTACTCCTTGAGATTGACATTTTTGTTCAATTGTTTCTGACATAAGTATTTTTAACCCGAATAGATAGGATTAATCAAATTTTTTTCAACTTTAAATTTCTTACATAAATCTGGGATAAATTCATATTTTATGAGTTTTTCTCCATTGAAATCTCTGAAACTAAAACAATAATAATCAATTTTATTAACTAAATGAATAGCTTTAACGACTGATAATGAATTTCTGATGCCTGCAAAACTACCAGGTCCTCTATTTATATATATATTTGAAATTTTTTTTAAATCTAAATTTTTTGACATTAAAAAATCGTTTAAAAGTATTATTAATCTCTCATAATTTTTTTTGCTATTTTCATGGCTAACATTATAATTGTTACCGTTTACAATGATCATGAAAAAAACTTTATCACTAGCCGCATCTATTATTAGCTTTGTCATAATTCAATTATTTATTTTTACTAATTCTAATTCAGAGGAAAACAATACCAAATATTATGCAAAAGATAATGGTATTTTATCGATAATGTACCATAGATTTAACGAAAATAAGTATCCTTCAACAAATATCAAAATGGATATTTTTCAAAAACACATAAAAATAATTAAGGAACTTGATTATGAATTTTATAATCCAAAATTTTTTATAAAAGAATTTAAAAAACCAAAAAATAAGAAGAAAATTTTGATAACAATAGATGATGGTTTCGAGTCTTTCTACAATAATGCTTGGCCATATTTAAAGGAAAATAAAATTCCATTTATTTTATTCGTGTCTACTGAACCGGTCGGTAAAAATGGTTATATGACTTGGGATGAAATAATTGAGATTGACAAGTCTGAATTTGGTTATATTGGTCATCATTCTCATTCACATGACTACCTAATTGATAAAAGCGAGGAAGAATTTATTAATGATATAGAGCTCGCATCAAAAATTTTCAAAAATAAATTAGGATATGTTCCTGAAATATTTTCATATCCATTTGGCGAATATTCTCTTTTTATGAAACAATACATAGCTAAAAATTTTGAAATAGCTTTTGGGCAACATTCTGGAATTATTGATGTGAATAAAGATAAATTTGAATTACCAAGGTTTCCAATAAATGAAAAATATGGTGAATTAAAAAGGTTTAATTCTATAATCAATTATTTACCACTTGAGTATAGATCTCTAGAGCCAGAGGAAAAAAAAATAAATAAAAAGAACAATCCCCCACGAATGGTAGTTGAATTTTTTAATGAACAAAAAAATATAAAGAATATTAATTGTTATTCTAATGATGGTGGTAAATGGAAAAAACCAAATTTAAAATTTGATATCAATAAACTTATCATAAATTTTGAAGATCCATTTCTACCAAGAAGAGGAAGAATTAATTGTTCTTTAATGGATAATGGTAAGTGGCGATGGTTTGGAACTCAATTTATTGTAAGCGAGAACTAGATTAAGCTTTCTAATTCTATACTTGAAGGGAGCAATTTAGCATCATCAAAATCTTGAAGATTATTTTGCTTTATAATTTTTTGAAGAACTTCAACATACTGATTGCCAGTTTCTGCATATTTGTTCAAAAATTTAGAAAGTCTCACACTATCCAAAGGTTTACCTTCATCTCTCAGTTTGGCTCTTTCTTCTCTGAATCCTTTATAAGTTGAATGGGTATTAAGATTTCTTTGATAAGCTCTCACAGATGCTTGAAGAACGTTAAACCTCATAACCTTGTGTCCCTCATTCTTATCTGCATCTTTTGGCTTCAAACCCTCACCTGACCAAGTCCATTGCCCGAATAGTGCATTACCTTCTTGTGCAAATCTTGATGTTCCCCAACCAGTTTCTTTTGCTGCTTGTGCAAGTGCTAATGAAACTGGAATTTCATCCATTCTTATTTTAAGCGTTGATAAATCTTTCGAAGGAACTCCATATTGTTTATATTTTTTTTCAAGCCATTTCTTTTCTAAACTAGTGTTATTACTTTTATTTATAATGCTAAAAAGTCTTTTTCTATCTATTTTTATATTACTATTTTCTTTAAGTATTAAGGGAAGAACAATCTGAATAAAAAATTCTTTTCTTTTAGACGTACTTTCAATCATCTTTATTTCGTTTGGTAATAATGTCAAAGCAACTGGTTTTACCAATTTAGTTTTTCTAACGTCTTTAAGAGTGTAATTTGTATCTTCAAATAATTGTTTTATAGTTGAGGCGTTTAACCTTACTGTATCGGTTTCCAAATCATTTAAGCTAAAAATATCAACTAATAAATCTTGTTCATTTAGAATCTTACCATCAATTTCATTTCCACTGGCACCATTCTTAAGAGTATAAGCTAAAACCGCTTTTGATTTATTTTGAAAAGCCATATTCTTATTATTGGCAAAGTTTAACACTATTGGCATTGCATAAAAAAAAGTGATTAACAATATGGATGATATAAAAATTCTTGGTAATGAACCAATATTTTTTTTTCTGTTAAAAAAATTTATTGATTTTACTTTTTTAGTAAAATTTCTTTTATACATAATTTATATTGCCTCAACTTGTTTTACTTCGGGTATATAGTGACATAGAAGATTTTGCACACCTTGTTTTAATGTCATCGTAGAACTTGGGCATCCTGAGCAGCTTCCTTGTAATTGAACTTTCACTATACCATCTTTAAACTCTTTAAATCTAATATCTCCTCCATCTCTTGCAACAGCAGGTCTAATTTTTTGGTCTAGAATTTTAATAATTTTCAATTCTATTTCCTCTAAATTTTCAGAGTTCTCATTTAAGTCTTTTTCCACGACATATTCTTTACCTGCCGAATAAAAATCATTTATTAATGATATAATAATGTGTTTTATTTCCTCCCACTCAACTTCATCCTGTTTATTTACTGAAATAAAGTCTTTTCCTAAAAAAATACTTTCTACACCAATAACTGAAAATAAATTTTTAATTAACTCATTGTTAGTTTCATCTTTTTTTGTTACCTCGAAAGAACCACTTTTAGAAACAGTTTTGCCTGGCAAAAACTTGATCGAGTTCGGATTGGGTGTTAATTCTGACTGTACAAACATAATTTATATATAAACAATAATTTTTAAAATGAAACTTGTTTGTATTTTATATTCAAAAACCCATAATTTCTTGAATTTTTTTGAGCTTTTCTGATGCAATCTTATCAGCTTTTTTACGTCCACTATCTAATATTTGGTCTAAAAAACTTTTTTCTTTTAAAAGTTTTTTAATTTCATTTGATATAGGGATAATTTTATCAATTAAGACTTCTGACAAATTTTCTTTGAATTCTGAAAAATTTTTTTCAGAAAATTTATTAATTGTATCATCTAAATTCACATCAATTATACTAGAGTAAATACTCATCAAATTTTTAGCCTCAGGTCTTTTTTCTAAATCTGCACTTGTAGCTGGTAATGGCAAAGTATCAGTTTTTGCTTTTTTTATCTTATTAATTATTTGATCTTTATCATCAGTTAAATTTATTCTACTCAGATCTGATAATTCAGATTTACTCATTTTTTTTGTTCCATCTCTTAAACTCATAATTCTGGAAAACTTTCTTTGAATTAATGGCTCTGGTATTTTAAAAAAATCATCAACGCCAAAATCATTATTAAATTTTTGTGCGATATCTCGACAAAGTTCCAAATGTTGCTTTTGATCATCTCCAACAGGCACGTGAGAAGTGTCATATAATAAGATATCCGCTGCCATTAAAACAGGATATGAGTAGAGACCAATACTTGCTTTTTCCTTATCTTTGCCAGCTTTCTCCTTAAATTGTGTCATTCTATTAAGCCATCCCATCCTAGCAACACAGCTTAGTATCCAAGCAGCCTCTGAATGAGCGCTCACGCTTGATTGATTAAATATAATACTTTTTTTGGGATCTATACCACTTGCAATAAAAGTTGCAGCAGTTTCATAGATGTTATCTTTCAATTTTTTTGGATCTTGAGCAACTGTGATAGCATGAAGATCGACAATACAAAATATACAGTCATTTTGGTCTTCGTTATTTAGTTTAACAAAATTTTTAATAGCACCCAAATAATTTCCAAGATGGAGATTTCCGGTAGGCTGGACACCTGAAAAAATTTTTTTTCCCATAGCTAATACTTTAGTTTAATATCGCCATATTTAAAAGCTTTGATAAATAACGAAAAACTCAAATAAAATACAAGACTTAAAAAAGATGACAATATTAAATAAAGAGATTTTAAATTATATTCATAAATCAATTTATTTTCAAAAAACAAAATTAAATAATTAAAAAATATACCCATAAGTATAGAAGCTAAAAGTATCTTTAAAAATTTATTAAAGAATAAATCATTGAAATTAAATAAATCATTATTTTTTAAATAAACAAATAATACAATTGCATTACACCAAGATGAAATTGTCGTAGCTATAGGAATTATTATGAAACCAATATCTCTAAAAAAATAAATACTTATCAATATATTTAAAATTACAGAAATTAATGAAATATAAAAAGGTGTTTTAGTATCTTGATTTGCGAAAAAGAATGTCGAAAATACCTTAATCAATGCAAATGCTGGTAATCCTAGACCAAAGTAATAAAGGGCATTTGCTGAGTTAGATACTGAAAGTTCATCAAAAGAACCATAACCAAACAATGCCGAAATAATCTGTTCTGATCCTACAATTAGAGCAACTGATGCAGGCAAACTTAAAAACATACTTAGCTCAAGTGCCTTATTTTGTAGTAAAAGTATTTTATTTTTTTTTTTTAAAAAAACATGTTTAGAAAGTTGTGGCAAAACTACAACTCCAATTGCAATTCCTGCTATTGCAAGGTTTATTTGATAAATTCTATCAGCATAATATAGATAAGATACAGCACTGGCTTGAAAAGATGCAATTATAGTACCAACTAGAATATTAATTTGCGTAACACCAGATGAAAAGATGCTAGGTAAAAGTTTTTTAAAAAAAAATCTAACCTTACTATTAATTTTAAAATTTAAATTAAGCTTAATAGAATAAAATTTTTTTGTAAATTGGTATAGAAAAATAAGCTGTAATATTCCTGCAATTGAAACTCCATATGATAAATAGTAAACTAGTTCATCATTAAGAAATTTACCAAAAAATAAAATAGATATTAAAACAATATTAAGAATTATGGGAGCTGCAGAGGCAGCAGCAAATTTATTGTGTGAATTTAAAATTGCTGCAAAAAAGGAGGATAAGCTTACAAACATTAAAAATGGAAGAGTTATCCTGGTTAAATTTATAGCTAACTGAATTTTTTCTGAATTATCTACAAAACCTGGTGCAATTAATCTCACAAAAGCTGGCATAAAAACTTCAATAATTAAAACTAAAAACAATAGACCTAAAAATAATAAGTTAAATATCTCGTTCGCAAATTTTTGTGATCCAGATTTTTTTTTTACTAATTCTGAAGTGTAACTTGGTATAAAAGCAGCATTAAAAGTTCCCTCTGCAAATAATCTTCTAAAAGTATTAGGTATTCTGAATGCTACAAAAAAAACATCTGCTAAAAAACTCGTTCCAAGAAAAATTACATAAATGAAAAAAACAAAAATTGATCATTACACTGATAAAGAAGCTTTAGATTTTCATAAAGAAAAAAAGCCAGGCAAGATTGAGATATCTTCCTCAAAAAATATGACCACAAAAAGAGATTTGGCTTTAGCATATTCTCCTGGAGTAGCAGCTCCTGTAAGGGCAATAAGTGACAATCCTGAAGCAGCATTTGATTATACTAGTAAAGGAAATCTTGTTGCAGTTATTAGTAACGGCTCTGCAATTTTAGGTATGGGAAATTTAGGTGCATTAGCATCTAAACCTGTTATGGAAGGAAAGGCTGTTTTATTTAAAAGGTTTGCCGATATTGACTCTATTGATTTAGAGATAGATTCAGATGACACAGAAGAAATAATAAATAGCATAAAAAATTTTGGTCCAAGTTTTGGTGGTATAAATCTTGAAGATATTGCTGCACCTGATTGTTTTATCATAGAGGATAAGCTCAAAGAAATTCTAGATATACCTGTATTTCACGATGATCAACACGGTACAGCAATTATTACGACTGCAGCATTAATCAATGCATTAGATATCAGTAAAAAAAAAATTGATAAAGTAAAAATAGTTGTAAATGGTGCTGGTGCATCAGCAATGGCTTGTGCAAATTTATTTAAAAAATCTGGCGTACCAAATGAAAACATCACGATGGTGGATAGAAAGGGGGTTATTTATAAAGGTAGAGAAAATTTAAACCAATGGAAATCAAGTCATGCAATTGAGACAGAGCACAGAACTTTAAGTGATGCGATCAATAATGCTGATGTTTTTTTAGGATTATCTGCAAAAGGAACATTAACAAAAGAGATGGTTAAAAAGATGGCAAAAAATCCAATAATATTTGCCTGTGCAAATCCTGACCCTGAAATTACACCTGAAGAAGTTGAAGAGGTTAGGAATGATGCAATAATAGCTACGGGAAGATCGGATTATGCCAACCAGGTGAATAATCTGATAGGTTTTCCCTATATATTTAGAGGAGCATTAGATGTAAGGGCAAAAACAATAAATGAAGAAATGAAAGTTGCCGCTGCGCTTGCAATCGCGAATTTAGCAAAGGAAGATGTACCTGATGAAGTTGTTGCAGCTATGGGGGGTGAAAGACCTCATTATGGAAAAGATTATATAATACCATCAACATTTGACCCGAGACTAATTAGTGTTATCCCGGCAGCTGTAGCTAGAGCTGCGATGGAAACTAAAGTTGCTAGAATTAATATTAAAGATTTTGATGTTTACAAAGATCAACTAAAACAAAGGCTAGATCCAACTGTTACAATTTTACAAGGGGTAAATAATTATATTAAGAAAAAACAAAAAAAAGTTGTATTTGCAGACGGTGAGGATGAAAATATGTTAAAGGCTGCAATTGCATTTAAAAATTCCAAATTAGGAATTCCAATTTTAGTAGGAAAAGAGGAGCTAATTAAGAAACAGATAAAAAAAATTGGTTATAATGAAAATTTTGATATTGAAATTGTGAACTCTAAAGACAAGGAGAAAAGAGAGAGGTATGTAAAATATCTTTTTAGGAGACTCCAAAGAGAAAAAGGAATGCTGGAAAGGGACTGCGATAGACTAATAAGAAATGATAGGGTAATTTGGGCATCTTGTATGGTTGCTTGCAATGATGCAGATGCAATGGTTACAGGTAATACAAGACGATATTCCTCATCACTTGAAAAAGTAATCCAGGTTGTAGATCCAAGGCCTGGGGAAATCATGTTTGGATTAAATTTAGTTGTTAATAGAGGTAAAACAATTTTTATTTGTGATACATCAGTTATTGAATATCCTGATGCAAAACAATTAGCTGAAATGGCAAAATCTGCAGCAAGAGTTGTGAGACTTTTCGGATTTGACCCTAAAGTTGCTTTTTTATCACACTCTACTTTTGGTGAACCAGCTACTGATAGAACAAAGAGATTAAGTGATGCAGTTGAAATTCTTAAAAAAGATAAAGTCGATTTTAAATTTGATGGTGAGATGCAACCAGATGTGGCTTTAGATGAGATTTATAAAGAATTATATCCGTTCTCTGAAATTGTTGGAAACTCAAATGTCTTGGTAATGCCTAGTCAGCACAGTGCAGCTATTTCATACAAAATGATTAAATCTATGAGTAGAGCAAAAGTAATTGGACCGCTGCTAATTGGTTTAGGTCTGCCAATTGAAATAGCGCCATTGAGATCTTCCACGTCTGAAATTTTAAATTTAGCGTCAATAGCTGCATATTCTTCAGATGTAATTAAGTATGAAAAATAATCTAGTTTTTTTGAATTCTTAAATTATCGACTAATAATATACTTGCGATCACGTTTTCTACGTCTAAAATTTTATTAGCTTCTTCAATAACTGTATCCTTTTCCTCATTTGTTGTCGCTATACCATAAATATAAATTTTTTTCTTATATGTATCTATTTGATAATTAGTTGCTTTTATTGTGTTGTTAAATATCAATGCTGTTCTTAATTGTGAAGTAATAAGTAAATCTTTTGCAGATTGTTTAAAATTAAAATCTTCTTTAATTTTTAAATCATTTTTTACAGACCTTACTCCCTGAGTTTCCCATGCAAGTTTTGTTAATTTAAGTTTTTCTTCTGGATCATCAACTTTACCAGTTATAAATATTCTTCCATCTATAACTTTTGTTTTTACTGATAAAAAATAATTTTTATTTACCAATAAAATCCTTGTGCTTAAATTTTTTTGCATAATTGAGTCATCTATTTGCGTTCCAAGAGATCTTGGATCTATTGCCACACTAACCCCAGTCCCAAATATTCCTGTCGATGATACCCCAACACATCCACTTAAAATCAGACCAATGCAAAAAATTAATGCAATTTTAATTTTCATTTTTAATATCAACACAATATTTATAAATTATTTTTTTTGAAACTGGGTTATTTTGATAGATAAGGTTTGTAATTTCTTTTATACTTAGTTTGTTAATCATCTGTTTAATAGTTCTTTTATCTGATTCACTTAATTCAAGCGAATTTTTTTTATTTAATTTCTCTGAAATTACTATTGTTAATTCACCCTTTAGTTTTTTTTCAAAGAGTTTTAATTCATCAATATCTAATCTAATGAATTCCTCATATAACTTTGACATTTCTCTACAAATCAAAATTTTCCTCCCTGAAAATTCCTTTTTTAAATAAGGTATTATTTTGTTAATCTTTTTTGCTGAAATGAAAAAAATGATGGAGCTATCTAATTTTTTTGCAGTTTCTAAGATTTTCAATATTTCATTATTTTTTTCAGGAAAGAAGCCGTAGAAAAAAAATTTGTCTGAAAACCCACTTGCCATCAATGCTGTTGTAACTGCTGATGGCCCTGGTAATGGAATAATTTCAATGTCATTTTTCAAACACTCGTTCACCAATAAATTTCCTGGGTCAGAAATATTTGGTGTTCCAGCATCTGAGATCATTGAAACTATTAAACCTCTTTTTAGTATGTCAATAATTTTTGATAAATTCTTTTTTTCATTAAATTTATGATTTGAGACTAATTTTGTATTTATCTTATACTTATTTAATAAATTCTTAGAGACTCTTGTATCCTCACATAATATGAAATCAGAATTTCTTAACGTTTCTAGTGCCCTAAAAGTTATATCTTTTAGGTTACCTATTGGGGTTGGGACTAAATATAAGCCTTTTTTTAAATCTTTATTTGATGTTTTAGAATTAACAATCATATTTATGTATAAGTAATATAATATCATTAAATGTTTAAAATTTTTAAAATAATTTTTGTTAGTGCAATTATCGTTTTGTTTATTTCGAAATTTGGACAAACTAACGAAGAAAAAATCAAGATTGGTTTGTTGGTTCCAATGTCAGGTGAAAAAAACAAACTAGGCCAATCAATTATTAAATCAACAAGATTGGCTCTTAAAGATATAGGCACTGATAAGCTAGAAATATATCCAAAAGATACAGGTTTAGATCCCAATAAAACACTGCAGTCAGCTTTTGAGTTAAAAAAATTAGGTGTAAAAATTATAATCGGTCCAGTTTTTTATGAAAATGTTGAATATTTAAATGAAGTAGATGATATCGTATTCTTATCACTTACAAACAAAATAGACAGTTTGCCAAGTAATGTTATTAGCAGTGGTGTAAATTCTGTTTCACAGCTAAATGCAATAAAAAAATTTACAGAACTAAATGAACTAAAAAGAACAATCCTGTTAACCCCAGATCTCAATTACAAAAATGAAATTGAGAAAGCAATTAAAAAATCGAAATTAAAAATTTCAAAACACTACATTTATGATATTGAGCCAACAAAACTTACACAACAAATCGAGAAAATAACAAATTATAAAATTAGAAAACAAAATTTAGCTGATGAAATAAAAAGAATCGAGTTATCGGATACAGATGAAGAGATAAAAAAAAAGAGAATAGAGAAATTGGATAAAAGATATACGATTGGAAATGTTAATTTCGATTCTCTGATAATCTCTGATTTTGATGAAAGTTTAAAAAGTGTTATCACATCGTTTTTATATACCGACGTATCTCCAGAAGATAAATATTTTATAACTTTAAATCAGTGGTTTGATGAAAGTATGCTTTCTGAAAACAGTATTCAGCCGTTATATTATCCTTCTATTAATAAAAAAAATCTAGATAGCTTTTCAAAAAAATTTTCAAAATCTTATGATGAAAAACCAAATCATTTGTCACTACTTAGTTATGATCTTATTGGACTGATTTACTATCTATCTTTAAATAATGATTTATCTGATACTAAATCATTATTTAAAAAACAAAATTCTTTTAAAGGTAAAATTGGAGTATTTGATATTAAGGATAATAAAATAAATCATAGATTAAATTTTTATCAAATTCAAAATGGATCTTTTAAAGAAATTTTTTAATTTTTTTGAAGGCTTTGAATCGATGATCCATTCTGTATTTTTTTGAAGAAGACATTTGACCAAAAGTTTTCTTTTGATTATTTGGAATAAATATTGGATCATAACCAAAACCATTTTTTCCTTTAGCTTTATTTGATATTTTACCCTCAACTTTACCTAAAACACTCACTAAATTTTTATTTTGGTAACTTATTGATAGAGCACACATAAATCTCGCTTTAATAGTTTTTTTTTTCCAGTTTTTATCTTTATCACTTAATTTCCTAAAAACTTTTTTAATTGCGATTTTAAAATCTTTATTTTTTCCGGCCCACCTAGCAGAATAAATTCCTGGTTTTTTATTTAAAATATCAATTTCAAGCCCAGAATCATCCGCTAAACAAATTAGGTTAGTTTTTTTTGAAAAATATTTTGATTTTATAATCGAATTTTGTTTAAAAGTTTTACCATTTTCCTTTGGGCTTTTGAGGTTAAAATCTAAAGTAGAAAAAGTTTGTATCTTTTTAGGAATTAGACTCCTAATTTCCCTCAATTTTCCTATATTATTTGTGCCAATTAACAGTTTCTTAATTTTTTTTTTCACATCTAGAAATTTTAAATTTTCTTACCATATATCCTTTTATGGAAAAAGAACAAAACATGTCTTCTAAAGATAACGAGGAGCTTAAAAAAAATTCAGAAGACGATAAGCCCGATCAATCACCAAATGATGACACAGAGAATGATAACAAAAAAGAGGAAAAATCTTTAGAAGAAAAAATTACTGAACTAGAAGATAAACTAGCAAGAACCTTTGCAGAGATGGAAAACCAAAGACGAAGGTTTGAAAAAGAAAAAATAGATGCATTTGAGTATGGAGGTTATGCTTTTGCGAAAGAAGCTTTGAACTTAATCGATAATTTAGAAAGATCAAAAAATATTTTAGAAAATGACGAAAAACTTAAAAATACAGAGGCTTTAAGAAAAACTTTGGATCACTTTGACATAATATACAAAGATGTAATCTCTATTTTTAATAAAAACAGTATTACACCTATAGAAAGTATAAATAAAAAACTTGATCCAAATCTTCATCAAGCAATGATGGAAATAGAGGATGATAATAAAGAGCCGGGAACAATCATTCAAGAAATACAAAAAGGATTTATGTTAAAAGATCGTCTCCTAAGACCTTCTTTGGTTGGTGTTGCTAAGAAAAGGACCCCAAAAGACGAAAAAACAGAAGAAAATAAACAAAATTTAAAGGATAAATAATGTTTTGCACAACTTGTAGATTTAAAATTAACGCTTATATGAAACTCGGAGAATTTAATTATGAGTAAAATTATAGGAATTGACCTTGGTACAACCAATTCATGTGTTGCGATCATGGAAGGTAGCCAAGCTAAAGTTTTAGAAAATGCAGAGGGAGCAAGAACAACACCATCTGTTGTAGCTTTCACTGATGAAAACGAAAAATTAATTGGTCAACCAGCAAAAAGACAGGCAGTAACTAATCCTGAGAATACAATTTTTGCTGTTAAAAGACTTATTGGAAGAAATTTTGAAGACCCAACTGTAAAAAAGGATGTGGAGTCTGCACCATTTAAGATCATTAATTCTGATAAAGGCGATGCATGGATCGAGGCAAAGGGACAAAAGTATTCACCATCTCAAATTTCTGCATTTATTTTGCAAAAAATGAAAGAAACTGCTGAAAAATATTTAGGTCAAGCAGTTACCAAAGCTGTAATTACAGTTCCTGCTTACTTTAATGATGCACAAAGACAAGCAACAAAAGATGCGGGTAAAATTGCTGGATTAGAAGTTTTAAGAATTATTAACGAACCAACTGCAGCATCACTGGCTTATGGTTTAGACAAAAAACAAAATAAAAAAATTGCGGTTTATGATCTTGGTGGAGGAACATTCGACGTTTCTATACTTGAACTAGGTGATGGTGTATTTGAGGTAAAATCTACAAACGGTGATACTTTTTTAGGTGGAGAAGATTTTGATAATACAATTGTAGAATATTTAATTAATGAATTTAAAAAAGATAATGGTATTAATCTTAAGTCAGATAAACTTGCGTTACAAAGACTTAAGGAAGCTGCTGAGAAAGCAAAAATTGAGCTTTCTTCTGCAGAACAAACAGACATTAACTTACCTTTTATAACAGCAGATAAAACTGGACCAAAACATATTAACCTTAAGATGACAAGGGCAAAGCTAGAGGCTTTAGTTGAAGATTTAATTTCTAAAACAATGCCTCCATGTAAAACAGCATTAAAAGATGCGGGTATATCAGCCAATGAGATTGATGAAGTTGTTATGGTTGGTGGTATGACAAGGATGCCGAAAGTAATTGAGGAAGTTAAAAACTTCTTTGGTAAAGATCCAAATAAAAGTGTTAATCCTGATGAAGTAGTGGCTATGGGTGCCGCTATACAAGCTGGCGTATTACAAGGAGATGTTAAAGATGTTCTTTTATTAGACGTAACACCTCTATCATTAGGTATTGAAACATTGGGTGGAGTTTCAACAAGACTAATAGATAAAAATACTACAATTCCAACCAAGAAAAGTCAGGTTTTTTCAACAGCTGAAGATAACCAGCCTGCTGTTTCTATCAGAGTTCTTCAAGGTGAAAGAGAAATGGCTACAGATAACAAACTGCTTGGTAATTTTGAATTAGTAGGTATCGCTCCTGCACCAAGAGGTGTGCCCCAAATTGAAGTAACATTTGATATTGATGCTAATGGAATTGTAAATGTTTCTGCAAAAGACAAAGGAACTGGTAAAGAACAAAAAATCCAAATTCAAGCTTCTGGAGGATTAAGCGAAGCAGAAATAGAAAAAATGGTTAAAGAAGCTGAAGCAAATAAAGAAGCTGACAAAAAGAAAAGAGAGTCAGTAGATGTAAGAAATCAGGCAGATACTTTAATTCACTCGACTGAGAAAAATTTAAAAGAACATGGCTCAAAAATATCTGATGCTGATAAAAAAGCTATCGAGGATTCTTCAGCAGCTTTAAAAGAAACTTTAAAAAGTGAAAATACAGAAGAAATTAAGAAAAAAACTGAAGCTTTAGTGCAAGCCTCTATGAAGCTTGGAGAAGCTATCTATAAGTCACAACAAAATGCTAAACCAGATTCTAATAATGATGATGGTAAAGACGATGATAAAGGAAAAAAAGACGATAATGTTGTTGATGCGGATTTTGAAGAAGTAAAAGACGAGAACAAAGAAAAAAGCGCTTAACTGACATCTATTTGTCCAAGTTAATAAATGGCTAAAAGAGATTATTATGATGTCCTGGGCGTTAACAAAAGTGCTTCACCTGAAGAATTAAAATCTGCTTATAGAAAACTCGCTGTAAAATATCATCCTGACAAAAACCCTGGGGACAAGAACGCAGAAGATAAATTTAAGGAGGCTAGTGAGGCTTATGGTGTTTTGTCTGATAAATCAAAAAAAGAAAATTATGACAACTTCGGTCACGCTGCTTTTGAAAATGGTGGTGGAGGGAAAGGTGGCTTTGGCGGCTTTGGAGGTTTTAGTGGCGCTGACTTTTCAGATATATTCGAAGATTTCTTTGGTGATTTTGGAGGTGGAAGACGAAGCTCAAGAAAAAGCTCAAATAATAGAGGCTCAGATTTAAGATATGATTTATCCATAACTCTTGAGGAGGCTTACACTGGTAAAAAACAAAATATTCAATTTTCATCATCAGAAAAATGTACTTCGTGTAAGGGTAGTGGGTCTAAAGCAGGATACAGTCCTGATAGATGTACTTATTGTGGAGGAAATGGTCGTGTTAGAACAAACCAAGGATTTTTTACTGTTCAACAAACTTGCCCTCAATGTGCAGGCAGTGGTGAGGAAATAACTAACCCATGCAATGATTGTAATGGGCAGGGAAATAAACAAACCTCAAAAAAATTATCAGTAACAATTCCTAAAGGTGTTGATGATGGCACAAGAATAAGACTTGCTGGCAAAGGTGAGGCGGGTACAAGAGGTGGAACAGCTGGTGACTTATACATATTTGTTAATGTTAAATCTCACGAACTTTTCAAAAGGTCTGAAGTTAATTTATTTTTTGAATTTCCAATTTCTATTGCAGATGCTGCCCTTGGTACAACAATTGAGATACCAACTATTGATGGGAAAAAAGCTAAAATTAAAATACCTGATGGAACACAAAGCGGTAAACAATTTAGGTTAAAAGGTAAAGGAATGCCTTTCATGCGCAGAGGAGATTTTGGTGATCTTTACGTACAAGTTAAAACAGAAGTTCCTGTTTCACTCAACAGAGAACAAAAAGAATTATTAGAAAAATTCAGAAAAATTGAAAATGAAAAATCAAACCCAAGTATCAAAAAATTTTTTCAAAAAGCAAAAAGCTTTTGGAACAACTAAAAGATTATTTAAATGAAAGATATAAGGTTAATCCATAACCTTCCAAGGAGTGGCGGAACAATAATATCGAAATGTTTAGGCGCTCAAGAAAATATTGTTTTATTAAGTGAAATCCATCCAAATGGAGTAGAAATTGCAAGAAAAATGAACCTTAATTGTGATTTATATGACCCAATATTTCAAGCTCACGAGTGGAATGGCTTATTTGAAAAGGAAGAGTATGAAAAAATTAGAAGTTTTAATTATAGTTTTGAGGAAAAAATTCACTTAATTTTCGAAGAGGTTGAAATGAAAAATAAAATATTAATAATTCGTGACTGGTGCTTTGTTGATTATTTTGGAATTCCTTTTACAGAACCAACTTATAAAAACTCAATTTTAGATACACTGAGCAAAAAATTTAACATTTTAAATCTTTATATTTTACGGCATCCTTTAGAACTTTATATAAGTAATTTTAAAATTTTTCCTTTTTTTAGAGATAATTACAAATTTAATTTTTTTGTAAAAGGGTATGAAAAATTTTTTTTACATACCTTAAAAGATAAAATTTTCAAATATGAGGATTTTAATAATAATCCTGAAGATAACCTGAAAAATATGTGTAAAATTTTAAAAATTAATTTTAATAATAACTTTAAAGATAATCTAAAGAATATAAAATTAACAGGTGATGATAAAGCTATAGCTTCAATTGATATTAAAATTAATAATGATACTGCCTCAACTTTAATAAAAAAAGAAGATAAAAATAAAATAAATAATAACGCAAATTTCATAAGATTAATGGAAAATATGAAAAATTATTATTAATGTTATGCTTAATCAAGATTGATAAATATCTTTAAAGTAACAAAAAAAATTGAAAAAAAATGGGTCTAGAAGAAATCATTCCAGCAATTGCTTTATTCGCTATACTAATACTAGTTCTACCAGAATTTATAAGCACTAATATAAAAAAGAATCTGTTTTTTAAAAATCTATTTATTTGGGGTATTATTGTTTTGTTACTTATGATAGTTCTATATTTTATCTTCAAATGAGAAAAATTAACTTAGCTGTTACTGGGTGTTTAGGTAGAATGGGGCACCAAATAATTAAATCTGTAAAATCAGATAAAAAATTTAAACTAGTTACGGTAACTGAAAACAAAAAAACCAATAAAAAGATATATGGTTTAAGGGTTGCAAAGAATAACTTAGAGGTATTTAAAAAAGCTAATCTTATTATAGATTTTACAATTCCAAAATGCACGATGGACATATTAAAAATTGCAGTAAAGTTAAAAAAAAAAGTAGTAATTGGAACAACTGGTTTTACAAAAAAAGAAGAAAATTTAATAAAAAAATACTCAAAAAAAATTCCAATTTTAAAAGCAGGAAATATGAGTTTAGGTATCAATTTGCTAATGTACTTAACAGAAATAGCCTCAAAGTCTCTAAACAATTCGTTCTTAAGTAAAATATCAGAGGTCCACCACAAATATAAAAAAGATTATCCTTCTGGCACCGCTTTAATGCTTGGCAAGGGTATAGCAACTGGAAAGAATAAAAACTTTTATAACTTAATTGGAAAAAAATATCTAAATAAAAAAAACTTTCCATACGGGGAGAAAATTAATTTTAATTCAATGAGAAAAGGTGAAATAATCGGTGAGCACGAGGTAAAATTTTCGAGCGGTAAAGAGATAATAACACTTAATCACGAAGCTTTTGATAGAGCGTTATATTCAGAGGGTGCATTATCTGCAGGCAAGTGGTTGATGAAAAAAAAGCCAGGTCTTTACTCAATGCGAGATCTTCTGAATTTCAAATAATGACTGAAGTTCAAAGGGCTAAAATCATATTAAAACATCTTAACAAAACTTATCCAAAAATAAAGGTCCCTCTAAAAAGTCGAAATGTTTTTACTTTATTAATCTCTGTTTTATTATCTGCTCAATGTACTGACGTAAATGTAAATAATGTTACAAAAGATATTTACCCAAAATATTACAAACCTCGTCATTTTTTAAAATTAGGAAGAAAAAAAATAGAAAAGCTTATTAAGAAAATTGGAATTTTCAGAGTAAAAGCAAAAAGTATTTATAATCTTTGTGGCATATTAGAAAAGAACTACAATGGAAAAGTACCAAAAACATTTGAAGAATTGGAACAGCTACCTGGTGTAGGTCATAAAACTGCAAGTGTGGTTATGTCTCAAGGATTTGGTCATCCCGCATTTCCAGTTGATACTCACATTCATAGGTTGGCTCAAAGATGGGGATTAACTAATGGTAAAAATGTTATTCAAACTGAGAAAGATTTAAAAAGATTATTTCCAAAAAAATATTGGAACAAGCTTCACTTGCAAATTATTTATTATGGAAGAGAGTACTGTAAAGCAAGAGATTGTTATGGAATGACTTGTAAAATATGTACTAGTTGCTATCCTAATAGAAAAAAAC
>LULK01000183.1_pt1 | contig 20123 bp, 18 predicted proteins | sample 728181 | NCBI WGS metagenome assembly LULK01 (sample SAMN03860291, study PRJNA289734) | marine metagenome | biome: seawater column; feature: ocean; material: water; isolation source: Red Sea water column Station 169 - depth 10m | place: Saudi Arabia: Red Sea | collected 2011-10-15 | depth 10 m | reverse complement strand
GTTCTTCTATTTCTTCTACAAATACCCCATCCACTTTCGCTTTTGGTGGGTGGGGTCTGTCGGGCAATAAACATCATGCAAAGCACACCATGGCGAATCAATCCGTTTGTTTATGTGACTTTTGAAATGATATTTGAGCGTGGGATGGCTGTGAGACGTGACCAGTTGATGCAAGACGAACTTAAGAGAATGCATATGCAACACAAAGCAGGTTTCGCTATTCTCACAGGTCATAACTTACAGGATAATAGTGGTTCTACTTATAGGTGGTAACCTCCTACCTGACCTTCTAAAAAGACAAATAATATGGTTGCACTATAAGAGTAACCTAAAGGTCTGACTAAAGATAAAATAAAGAAGGAAGAGGAAGGAAGTAACTTATAAGTAACCTATAGGTTCTACTAGGCAGCAGTAGTATCTTTATAGAAATTTGCAGTCACTTTGTGAAAGCCTTTATCCGTTAATTGGCCAAATTCAGTTAACCACTCTTTTTCTATGCAGTACTGGTAAGCCGCAACGCGATCCGATGCATGAAGTTTTTTGACAGCAATATTGAGAAGCGCGTCTGTGTAGTCACTTTGTGGATAATTCTTTGCCATACAAAAAGGATAGAATTGTATCTAAGTGCGTCAAATAAATACTTTTGTGTACAATACTAGCTAGTTCTCTCTAGGTTTTGAAGGTGTACCTGCTGGTATCGCTTGGGCACTATTTCTACGCCTTTTTCGATCGCTTTTGTACACTCTGAGTAAGTTGGTTTTTCCATTATCTTGCCCTGAAAAAAAGAATGATAAGCAGCACTCGTCTGAGTTGCAAATGTCATAAATATGATTGCTAGGATGGTTCGCATGATTAATTACCTGAAAACACGGATAGGGTTTGATCATATAAAAGTTTGCAGTAGTCCAAATCATCCCCAATGACAGGATCACCGCCAAAAGCCTGTCCTGATGCAGCGAAGTTATTATTCATGCGCGTCTCATACAGATCGGCAGTTCGACCCTCAAACAATTACTCGGCAGGACCAACGCCGCATGTCAAACTGTCTGCAAGCAGCTGGCTGGGAGCGAGCAGGAAAATACAGCTCAGGAAGCAAACGAAACCAAGTCAGATTTGTGCGTCTCACTAGTGCGTCTGACCCCCAAAAAACATGCTAATTTTGCCATTAGAAAATATGCGTCTGTGCGTCTGGCTTTTTATTGAAACTTAACTTTTATGTAATGAGTGGCGACCCGTTTTTAATAGGCGACATACTGGCGACAATAAAAAATCTAAAAATACTGCCTTTACCCGTGCAAGAAGTGACCTTGTAAGCAAAGGAATTCTGCAAGTTGAGGATGATTATTACAGCTTTGGCGACAAGGCGACATTTGGCGACAAACGTTGATTTGTCGTCGGCACGCGCCGCTAATAAAGGCGACACGACAAACACACCCTTTATAGGGTGTTGTAATGTCGCCAAGCGTTAGGCTGAAAATAAAAGGTTTAGGCCGAGTTAAACAATTCTGCCTTGTGATAACTGATCGAAACGATGGGTAACCGCAGGGTCGACATCAAAACTCATTACAGACCCTTTTTTTATATTTTCTGGGTCAGTCGTTTTGACGATGAACGGACTGCCTCGAACAGTTTCACAATGCACAAGAGCGTACTCGCCCAGGGGTTCAACTAAATTTGGTTTTCCTTGAATAACACCTGAACCTGTCGGAACAACAATAAAATGTTCAGGCCGGATCCCCAGAATATCTGCTCTTGAATTAATCAATGCGCGGCCAGCATCCGTCAAGTCATCTGAATCAAAAAAATTCATTTTCGGGCTTCCAATAAATTGTGCCACAAACATATTTGAAGGATTACGATATAATTCGATTGGTGAGCCAATTTGTTCAATGTTACCATCCCGCAAGACCACGATTTTATCTGCTAAGGTCATCGCCTCGACCTGATCATGCGTGACATAGATCATAGTCGTGCCTAGCCGCTCATGCAAACGAGCGATTTCAATGCGCGTTTGAACACGGAGTGCAGCATCCAAATTCGAAAGCGGTTCGTCAAATAAAAACACTTCTGGTTCGCGAACAATCGCACGACCAATCGCAACGCGTTGTCTTTGACCACCGGACAGGGCCTTGGGCGTTCGATCTAAAAGGCTGGAAATCTCCAAAATCTCTGCGGCGTTACGTACACGCTGATCGATTTCATCTTTTGGGGTTTTTGCCTGTTTCAGTCCAAACGCCATATTCTTATATACCGTCATATGGGGATAAAGGGCATATGTTTGAAAAACCATTGAAACACCACGCTTAGCGGGTGCAACTTCATTCACTATTTGATCGCCAATTGTGATTGTACCGCTGCTGATTTCCTCTAGGCCCGCAATCATGCGTAATAGCGTTGATTTTCCACAACCTGAAGGCCCCACAAATACAACAAATTCTCCATCTTTAATTTCCAAATCAATGCTTTCAATTACTTTTGTTGCTTCATAGGATTTTGCAACGTTTCGTAGAATTAAGCCCGCCATTTCTTATCCATCTCTTCAATTGCTGCAACAAGTGCAGGCACAAATTCATTGTATCGGTTTGGAAGGTCGCCCCAAAGTTCGTTGTCATTCGCCAATCGCGTTTCATTTCCCTCGGCCACAAGTGGTGCGACACGGTCCCATAGTGGTTCGTGGTAAGGTACTTTGCAGAGACCTTCTTGTACGCACCGTGTGTAGACAACCCAAGATGCAATGCAATCAAATCCCGCTTTTGGCAACACGCCTAATTTCAAACATGCCGACAGAGTTGGTCGAATATAAATCGACATTTTGGAGTAACCGTCCATGCAAATGCGTTCCAAACCGTCGGCGATCCCAGCGTTTTCAAATCTGCGTGAGATCTCCCCAAGATAGGCAACAGTATCGAAAGGGATATTTTTATCAAGGCCAATGAGGACCTCATCACGCTCCCATGCATCAAAATGTGCACGAATTTCTTGATCTTGCATGGCTTGATCAAATGTTTCGTGACCTGCCAAAGCACCAAGATAAGCAAGTCCCGTATGCCCACCATTCAATATTCGGATTTTGGTTTCTTCATATGGAACAACATCTGCGACGATCTCAACGCCGACCTGTGACAAATCAGGGAAATCAGAGGCAAAACGATCTTCCAAAACCCATTGGATAAATGCTTCTGCATGCACCGGTGATTGGGCGTCATGACCCCAATATGTCTCGATTTCTGTTTCTAACGCTTCTGTCGTGCGTGGCGTAATTCTATCAACCATCGAACAAGGGAAGGTTACATTTTCCTGTATCCAGGAAACAAGGCGATCATTTCTCTGCGCAGCCAAATACGCAATCAACGCGTTCTTTAGAACATGACCATTATCGCGAATATTATCACAACATAATACTGAAACCGGCCCGGCATCCGACAAGGAACGTGCTTGTAACGCGGCAGCAAGAAAATCATAAATTGTTTCGACTTGTTCGCCTCTCAGGCCCGCTGCAATAGGTCCTGCGCTCAGATTGAGCGACCAGTCATTTTTAAAATAATATCCACTTTCCGTAACCGTAGCAGAGATAACTTTCACTTGCTCTTCACAAATTTTCTCAATTGCCCGCGCACGCGAAGTCGTCGCATCGATATACTCGGCATGTGATCTAACCAAACGATAAGTTGGCGTTCCATTGGTATCGATCTCCTTTAAAACGTAATTTGATTTAGCACCTGCTGCTTTAGCAAAAGTACCAGAATCGGATGAGCGCAAATTAATCGCAGTAATCGCCCAATTAAGATCACCTGTTTTTTCCATATAGTCATCAATATAAACTGATTGGTGCGCACGATGAAACGCACCATAGCCAAGATGGACTATCCCAGTTTTACAATTTGCTAGGTCATAGTTCGTTTTATATAGCATTGGAGATGTCATCGTTTTGCCGCCATACCTGCTAGCAATTCGCGTCGCACGAAATCGCGATAATTTGATGGGGTCATCTCTTTAACTTTAAGAAAATGACGATTGAAATTGGCGAGATTGTTGTAGCCAACTTCATGACAAATTGTAGCGACTGTTAAATCTGTAGCCTGCAGCATGGAGCAGGCTTGACCTATTCGAACGCGGATCACAAATTCGCTAAATTTACTTCCTGTAAACTTTTGGAAATTACGCGCAAAAGCCGTTTTACTCATCGCAGCCATATCAGAAGCCTTGCTCAATGAAATATTTTCAGCAAAGTTTTCAGTAATGAAATCTATGACCTTAGCGATGCCAGATGTACTATTATTGAAATTTGGGTAATTCACATTTGTGACAGACAAACGTTTTTGGTTTGGATGATCCTTGATAAGTAACAAAAAGCTCATCGCTTTAAGAACTCGTGCTGCACCATGAGCATTTCTTATTTCGATGAGTGATTTTTTTGCAAATGCCAAGTCAAAATTTACAAATTCAATGCCGCCTTTCGAACGTTCCAACAATTGATCTAGTTCACGAAATTCTGGAAAACCATGTTTTAAGTTATCAATACTGTCTTGATTGAATTGAAATAACATATCACGGACATCTACGGGTTTGGACGCGCATATTTCGTCGGTCACCCAGTTATGTGGCAAATTAGGCCCACATAAGAATAGTGACCCAGGACGAAACTCGCCTATGTAATCTCCAACAAAGGCTTTGCCTTGGGTCGCTACCATTAAGTGCAATTCATATTCTTCATGGCTGTGCCAACGACAAAGGTCTGTAGGCCAACCGTGTTCTAAATACCGAACAGATTCCACAGCTCGATCGACATATTCAAATTCTGGCGTCAAATTGGACATCGCACTACCTCAAAACACTTCCACCATCGACACCGATAGTTTGTGCAGTCATATATTGCGATTGAGCGCTAGCCAGAAAAACAGCAACACGCGCAACTTCAAAGGGGCGCCCCATGTAACCTAGCGGAACAGCCTCACCCACTTCGAGTTTCTTTTGACCAATTTCCTTTCCTTCAAATTTTGCAAATAGGCCATCGACCGTTTCCCACATTGGCGTATCAATTACACCTGGTGAAATCGCGTTCACACGAATCTTGTATGGAGCAAGGGCCAATGCTGCAGATTGAGTGTAACTTATTACGGCTGCTTTCGTTGCACAATAATGTGCCACTAAGGCCTCACCTCGATGCCCAGCTTGACTAGCCAAATTTATTATAGAGCCCGCCATATCATGCTCTGTTAACGTCCTAGCAACAATTTGCATCACCGCATACATAGCGCGCACATTTACGTCGAACAGGCGATCAAACTGATCCAGGCCAGCATCCAAGACGGAACCCATATCAAAAAGCGCTGCATTATTGAAAAGCACTTGGGGGCGTTCAGCGGCAACCCACTTGGCCAAATCATTAAGTCCACCTTCGCTTGTTAAATCAATTCTGTGATATTCGTGAGCGCAGTCGCCGGGAAAGGTGTCTGTGATATCGGTCACCAGTACGCGCGCGCCATGGGCCGCAAAATGTTCAGCGGTCGCCTGACCTATACCACCACACGCACCCGTCACTAAACAGGTTTTTCCACTTAAATCTGTTGCAACTAAATTTTTTTGGTTCATTTAACTGCCCCAAATGTGAGACCTTGCACTAATTGTTTTTGACAAAACCAACCAAGTACTACAATCGGTCCAACTGCTGCGGTCGAGACCGCAGAAAGGCGGCCGAAAAATAACCCCTCTGGCGCCCGATTGCCCTCAATCAATTTGGAAAGTGTTGCGGCATCTATAGTGGTCAAACGGACCGTCCAATATGCCTCGTTCCAACAAAATATGAAGCAAAGAAGCGCAGTCGAGGCAAGGCCGCCCCATGCAAGCGGCAGAACAATATCTTTAATTTCGCCCCAAATAGACACACCATCCATCTTTCCTGCTTCGATGATTTCTTTGGGAATTTCTTTAAAATACGTGAACAACATCCAGATGACGATGGGCAAATTGATCAAACTTAATACAATAATGATTAAGAAATGCGTATCGAATAAGCCTAAGATGTTTTTGGTTAAAAAGGTCATCGGATATAAAACTGCGGCCGCGGGTAGCATTTTAGTAGAAAGCATCCAAATAAGAATATCTTTGGTATGCCGCGATGGATTAAATGCCATTGCATAAGCCGCAGGTACTCCGACAAAAAGTGTAAAAGTCGTTGCAAAAAGGGATGTAATTACCGAATTCTTGGCAAATCTCCAAAAATCGTAGTTTTCGATCATGTTCAAATAATTCTCTAGCGTTGGCGTGAACACTATTAAATGTTCAGGTTTTACCGCATCTGCATCAGTTTTAAAGCTGGTCAGAACCATCCAGAAAATCGGAAAAAAAAACACAATCGCCACTGTCCAAGCAAGTACAGGCCAGAACACTTTGGAGAATGTGGATTTATTTACAACTGCAACCATCTTTTTTCCTAATCCATCAAGCTTTTGCCAATAATGCGGAGCAAAAATATCGCCACTATATTGGCCAAAATTACCGCAAATATGCCTGTTGCGCTCGCCGCACCTATGTTATTTGAGGCAAATTCTCCAATCAAATAGGGTAGGTTTTTATTGCCGTTTCCACGCGATACAATTTCAATTTCTGCATAAAGTGAAAGATGAAAAATCGCTTGGATCATGATCACAATAGCGATTGGGCGCGCTAGATGCGGTATTGTTAGGTTCACAAACTGCGACCATGCGCTTGCACCATCTAAAATTGCGGCCTCTTTTTGCTGTTGATCCTCAGATTGTAATGAAGTCATAAAGATCAGAATGGCGAAGGGTGTCCATTGCCACGTCACCATAACAATAACGGCATAAGCAGAAGTTTGCGTTGCACGAAATGAGATTGGTTGAAGCTCCGGCCAAAAGGAAAAGAAATTTCCAAGTAGTGGAAAATCGCGCAATCCATCGATTACACCGTTCAAACCATTCACTATCAAACCATTTAGACCCAAAACAGGGTCAAGCAGCATGTTGATCCAAAGTACCGCGTTCACGGCCGGCATCACAAAAAATGGAGATATCAAAAGAACCCTAACCATGCCACGACCAGGGAAAGACCGATTGATTAATACCGCGATGGCGAGCCCTAGAGCAACGGTAAGCACAATAATAGAGCCAACGATGAAAACACTATTTTGAACTGCAAACCAAAAATCTTTGGATTTATACAAAACATACTCGTAATTTCCAAAACCGCGCCAGTTATCAATGCTGGGTGTCGTCCATTCAGGCTTGCGCAGATTGTTCAAAACATAGCGAATGAATGAGAAGAAAATTGTCATTCCAAGCGGTACTAGCATCCACACCAGTAAAAGTAGGACAGCTGGGGTCTGCATAAGGCGTGGCAAGGTGCGCTGAGACATGAGAATGGAGAATACCTTTTATGAAACATCAGCTCTTGCGGCTGAATTTGTGGAAGGGCCAAGCGTATCCGGCCCTCCCGTTTCTTGGTAGAATGATTAGTAGTAACCTGCTTCTGACATGATTGCGTCAGCCGCTGATTGTGATGCAGCAAGTGCATCTTTCACAGATTTTGCACCTGACAATGCTGCCGCCATTTCCTGTGCAACTGCAATGCCGACTTCTGGGAATTCTGGAATCGCCGCAAACTGGACACCAACGTATGGTTTTAAGTCAGTTGCTGCTGGCGCTGCTGATTCAATCGCTGCCATCTCAGCTGCTGCAAAACCTGCAACCGCTTGGAATTCTGGCAATGCATATGTCGATGCACGTTGACCTGTTGGTACAGAACCCCAACCAAAGTCTGGATGATTGCCAACTGCCTGGACGTAGTCTTTTGATGTGGCCCATTCGATAAATGCTTTTGCCGCGTCTGCGTTTGGTGACCCCGCTGGAACCGCCATCGCCCACGCCCACAACCAATTTGCACCAACTGGGTTACCAGCATTGGGTGATTGTGCATATGCAACGCCGTCGACTGTTAGGAATGATGCAGCAATTGTTGCATCAATCCACATGCCACATTTGCCTTCATTATAGAGCGCAAGGATTTCATTGAACGAGTTACCTTCGGAACCGGGAGGTCCATAGTTACCCAATAGATCAACATAAAAATTTATCGCTTCTTCCCAAGCAGCCGTGTCAATTGTCGGACGCATATCTGCAGCAAACCATGCTCCACCGAATGAGTTCACAACAGTTGTGATGAACGCCATGTTATCACCCCAACCCGGCTTACCGCGCAAACACGCACCGTAAACACCGTTGTCTGGGTCATGCATCGCTGCTGCAGCACCTTTGATGTTTGCCCATGAATCGTTGTCACGAATTGTTACACCTGCAGCGTCAGTTAGGTCTTTACGGTACATAACCATGGATGATTCACCATAGAACGGTGCGGCATACATAGTTCCTTCGTGCGACAAACCTGCACGGATCGCGGGTAGAATGTCATCCATGTCGTAGCTTGAGCCAAAGTTCAATGGTTCAATCCATCCTGCAGCACCCCAGATTGGGGCTTCTTGCATACCTATGTTGATTATATCGTACTGGCCACCACCCGTTGCCGTATCAGAAGTTACTTGCTCACGAAGAACACCTTCTTCTAGAGCGACCCAATTCAAAGAAACGCCTGTCTCAGCAGTATACGCCTCAGCGACCTTTTGCATGTTGATCATATGACCGTTGTTCACGATCGCAATTGTTAGTTCAGTTGCATTTGCAGAAATAGCCAGCCCAAGCGCGGCTGTCGCTGCCAATGCAGATGTACGAATTGTTTTCATTATTTTCTCCCTTAGAACAGACCAGTATTGGCCCAATGCTACAAATGTCGCAAAAATTTACCAAACGAAACTAGTACAAATTATCCTATCGATGATACTATATTCGTAATCTTATTAAAATAACAAATCGATTTATCAAATATTGTATTGCTTAGGGTATGAACATAGTATCTTTTTACCTTTCAGCGGTCAAAAGATTCGTGGGGCGGAAGTGCTCAATCGTCAGTTTTACCCTTGCTCACACACATAAGCGACAGGCCGCGCACGGACGCGCGCATCTGCCATTATTTGGCTTAAGCGTCAACAAAAAGGTGGATGATATGCATCTTTGCTGCCCAACTAATTGTTTTTAATAAGTAATTTTTATTATTTGGTGCGGTCGAGAAGACTCGAACTTTCACTCTTGTTACAGAATAGCGACCTCAACGCTTTATCTTTTAGTCGCTTTTTATCAGTAACTTACGTCAATTCCTTAATGTCAGAATCACACAGCTTTTACTGCCTGTCAATCCACGATGTGTACCATTTAAGGTCAAATGTGTACCAAATGTGTCCACGACAGATAGGGGTAGCATGGATCACCCATGCCGACAGCGGATAGTTATAATACAGCTTTGCCAGAATCCGTTAATTTAGATTTCTGACAAAAATCAAGATAGATAATCACAAAGCCAAGCCAAAATACACACATAACCGGGAAAACCTATCTTACACATATAGTTTATTTTAAAAACCAATGGTTCCTCTATTTGGTTGAATAAGATTTCTGCAGTAAACAATCGCTTTTACATTAGTTTCTATTCTTATTGCTTTGCTCGTCACTTTATGTAATCTAATATTATGGCAAATAGTACAACTTCTTACAAACTTTATGGCATACCTTATTTAGGCTCTATGGCTATTGAATTATTAATGGAAGAGGCTGGTATAAAATATGACATTATTTTTGCAACTCCAGAGGAAAGAAACTCCGAAGAGTTTAAAATGATTTCGCCTAGAGGATTAGTGCCTGTTCTAATTACTCCAAGTGGGCAATCTATTTTTGAAGGACCTGCAATTATTAATTTTCTGTTAGAAACACATCATACCGATTTAATCGCCCCTATTGGCAACCCAGATAGAGCCACATGTTTTCAATGGCTTTCTTTCCTTTCTACAGCATTAGGAAATGCCAACAACCGTTTTTTCTTTCCTGATCGATATGGCTCTTCAGAAATTGATATCAAAGAAAAAGCTGAGTTAGATAGGAAGGCTTGTTACGATATCTTGGAGAAACACGTTGATGGTTTTTTATCAGGAAAAACTTGTGGAATTGCAGACTTCTACTTTTATGTTTTAATGAACTGGGATGACAATAAAACTGATGAACTAGCCAAAAGACCAAATCTTGAGAAAATATTTAATCAGGTTAACGAAACCCCATCAGTTCAAAAAGTGCTAAAAAATCAAACTTCTTAGCATTAGGTCTAATTATATATCCTTTAGAACCAACTTGTTTGAGGATAGTTTTTAGATAGGCCATGTGCTGTATATTTGCATGGTCTATTCGCTTGTATTCTGGAGCTACTTCCATGTTATATACTTTTTGCCTTTTCAGAGTTTAAATACCTCTGTCCAAGTATTAATTGAGTCTCAGGAGAGCTTAGATGACTGAAGATCGGATTATTCGCAAAATCGCAGTGATATTTGTGACAGACGTTGTCAGTTTTAGCACGCTCATGGAAAGAAATGAGAATTCTACACTTAGAAGTCTTCGGGCCTGTCGTGATATCATGGACCAACTTTTCAAGAAATATGATGCTCGTATTTTTAATACAGCAGGAGATTCAGTTCTTGCCGAATTTCCGAGTGCAGTAACTGCATTAGTTTGTGCTACTGAATTTCAGAAAATGATTAATAAACGCAATCTTTCCGTATCAGAAGATTTACAGATGCAGTTTCGTATTGGTCTTAATATAGGTGATGTTATTGTAGAGGGGACAAACCTTTATGGTGAGGGGGTAAATAATGCCGCACGGCTAGAAGTATTAAGCCAACCAGGGGGTGTGTCGTTATCAAAAGCAATATATGATTTTGTAAATAAAAAAGTAGAATTTAAATTTAATGACCTTGGTACTCAGAAAATAAAAAATACTGAATTACACGCTTATGACGTGATAATAGAAGGTTTAGAACAGCGGGCATTAGGTTCTTCAATTGGATCAAGCGAAATAACTGAAAGCAAGCCACCAACAATTGCTGTAATGCCGTTCAAAAATATGACTAATGATGAAGAACAAGAATACTTTGTTGATGGGGTTACAGAAGATATCATTGCTAATCTCTCTTCTTGGAAATCTTTTCCAGTTATCGCTAGAAACTCTACCTTTAGCTTCAAAGGACAAGAAATAAAATCCTCAGAATTGGGTCAGCGATTGGGGGCAGATTATATCGTTGAGGGCAGCATACGGAAAGGTGGCAATAAGATACGAATTTCAGCAAGCTTAGTAGATTCAAAAGATGATCAACAAGTTTGGTCTAAACGCTGGGATCGCTCGTTGGATGATATTTTTGAGGTCCAAGACGAGGTATCACAGGAGGTTGCAACATTGATTTTTCCAGCTCTTAAAGGAAAAGAGCACGAACGCATACGAACCAAGTCGCCTTCATCTTTGTCTGCCTGGGACAACTATTTGAAAGCGCTTGCTATATATAACCAGACATGGGCTGGGGACGATCCAGATGAAGTTGCGAACAAGGCATTTTTCGAACTTTGCGATAATGCAATAGCTATGGATCCAGATTTGTGTGACGCTTACGTACTTAAAGCCAGACGCATTTATGGCAACTTATTTATATCTATACATCAACATAAGCGCAAAGAAAACGAGTCATTATTTCATGATCTGTCTTTCAAAGCTTATTCTATCGATCCTAATAATCCTGAAGCGGTCGCTATGTATAGTAGATCTTTTAATCTTAAAAAAGATTACCCACAGCGATTGAAATATGCCAGACAGGCATTGGACCTGAACCCAAGCCACGATGGATCAAATAATGACTATGGCTGGGCTTTATGTAACGAAAAGCGTTTTGAAGAAGCAGAATATTATCTATTAAAAGCAATGGACATGAACCCAATTGGCAGGAGAAGCTATGAGGGATTAATGCCTTTTCTTTACATGGCAATGGCTGATTCTAATAAGAGCTTAGAGTGGTGCAATACTCTGTATGATAGGGGTTCGCACAGTCGTTATGATGGTTGGAGGGCAGCAATCTATGTTCATCTGGGAGATTTTGAGCGTGCTAGAATATTTTTGACAAAATTTCGTAAAAAACGTCCAGAAGTTAAGACAATAGAAGATTATAAAAAGGTTGCCCCGTCTATTTGTAAGGACTACCTAATTGACGGACTTAGTCAAATTTGGAACGATTAAGAACATTATTAATACACGCAGTGCAATAACTAGCAGCTAAATCTAATATAAATACTTATTAAATAGCAGTAAAAAACGGAAGTGTTTTAATATGTGATACGACTTCTGACTTTGCTCGATGGGCCGAAACAAACTCCCATGTAAAGCCACCTTGTCCTGCTGAGTGGCGGTGGAAACCTGCTCTTTTTGACTCAGTATTGGATCAAGACGCTTTACAATGCAAACAAAAGATGGCTACCGGAGCAGGCTAATTAAACACCAGTCTAGTAGTTTCTTGCACCTAATGATTTCATCTATTGTCAGAAATAGTGCTCTATCACACACAAAAAGCACAAGATGCGCGCGGGCGCGCGGACGTGCCATAAAAGCAGTAATAAGTCAATAATGTGGGGGCGAATATGGGGGCGAATATTAATTAATATCCACAACATATTGTTTCTATTATATTAAATATAATTTACTGGCGGAGACGGTGGGATTCGAACCCACGAGACGGTTTCCCGCCTACACACTTTCCAGGCGTGCGCCTTCGACCACTCGGCCACGTCTCCTTAAGCTCGCTCATATATACCTTTATCAAGTTTGTAAAAGGGATAAAGTATTATGCAGCCTCAATCAATAAAATGAATATTTACACGCCTGTTTTGTCTGCCTTTCTTTTCAATTTTTCCAAAGCGCATTGACCCAATCTCTGATGTACTGGCGACATGAGTTCCACCGCACGGTTGTAAATCAATTTGTTGATCATCAGAGCCGATCCTGACCAGTCTCACTCTTCCACTTCCCATCGGCGGTTTAACCGACATAGTTTTTACAAGACCAGGTTGAGCTGCTAATTCTTCATCTGTGATCCACGAATTTGTGATTTTATAGCCTCCTTCAATCAACTCGTTGAGGTCACTTTCAAGCTCCTCTTTATTGGATAAAGATTCTGGCATATTAAAATCTAGCCTACCCTTTTTATCACTTATAGAACCACCAGTTACAGGCAATGGAATTACTACAGATAACAAGTGAAGAGCTGAATGCACTCTCATATGATTGTAACGAGTTTCCCAATCAATAGATTGCTCAACAGTATCACCTAATTTGGGTAAATAATCATTAGTTAAGGGCACTAAATTTATTTTGCCATTCTCGCCTTTACGAGTTGTTACTATCTCACAGCGACCACTACCGAATTGTAAAAAGCCCTTATCTCCCGGCTGACCCCCAGAGGTTGGATAAAAAATGCTTTTATCCAAAATAATTGACTTATCTTCACCAATTTCAACAACGCTACCTGAACAGGTTCTTAAATAACTGTCTTGTAGATATAATGGAATGGTCAATCAAACATCCTTCAAAGCTTCAGGGTTTCGTATCCAAACATCACGCTGTGCAAAAGGAATTTCAATTCCTTCTTTCGTAAACCGCTTTACAATCTCATGATTAACATCTGATTTGACCGATAGCATATAATTAACATCGGAAAGAATTGCACGAATTTCAAAATCCATACTATCTGCACCAAATCCTTGAAAAATAACTCCGGGTGCCGGTTCCTTTGCAACATGCTCAATTTTAGAGATTATATCCCTTAGAATTTTTTCCACCTTTTTAGTATCGGAACCATAAGCCACACCAACTGGAATAATAACACGACCTATCGTATTTCCACGCGTCCAATTTGTAACAACTCCAGATACTAAATCCGCATTAGGAATTATTACGTCAGTTCTATCAAATGTCTCTATTCTGGTTGAACGAACAGAAATATCACGAACATACCCCATTTTGCCGCTCACCTCGATCCAATCGCCTTGGCTAATTGGTCGCTCAATAAGAAGAATTACACCCGATACAAAATTTGAAACAATGTTTTGAAGTCCAAAACCAATCCCTACAGATAAGGCACCAGCTACAATTGCGAGTGAAGATAAATCCAGTCCAGTGCTTGAGATTGCAACGAGTGCTGCAATAAAAATCCCAATGTAGCCAAGACCTGCAACCAACGCATTCTGCGCACCGGCATCAAGATTAGTTTTTGGTAAGATACTTCCTCTTAGTGCGGATTGAATTACTCGGGTCAACATGTATCCGATGGTAAATAATAAGACAAAAGTGAGAAAATCTAATGGAGAAATTCTACTGTCTCCAACCTTGATACCATCTTGAAACTGTATCCATAGCTCGGTTAGGCTCGAGACACGGGCACCCCATATAATCGCTAAAAACGGCAATACAGAAATTGTTATTATAAACCCAATCAATACCGGGGCTAACGCGTCCGTCTCCTCTTCAGATTTATTTAAAATTGCAGCATATAGATCAAATGTTAATCTCTGCAAAATTACAATTAGGGCTAAAAAACCAAGAGTCTTAACCATAGGAACTGCAATCGCAGAACCAGCATTTACATAGCCTATAGCAGCGATCAGCGGAGATATTATTGCGACGCCAACTATTATACGTCTAAGAAAACCTAAAAGCTTTAATCTTAAACTGCCTGAGGATGAGTCACCGGAGATAACTAATTTAATTGACGCGGAAATTCGCCACAACATAATTCCCGCCAATACAGTTATTGCGCTAGTATAAACCTCATAAGACTGTTGCTCTATTAATTGCAAACGTGAGACTTCGGACCCGTACTCCTGAGCCACTAATATTAAAGCACCCAAAACTGCAAAGTTTTCTATATTTCTGTCATTTAGGTTGTCTGCTTCAAATACGTGCCAAGCCATTTGTAGTCTTTCAGCTAGCCAAAGCGCTAATATAAAATAGCCTACCCAGACATAAAAGTTTTCAGCAATTAGGTCACCTCGAATGCCAAAAATATTTAATGACTGCGCTAAATGAATTAACGAGTAAAGGGCAACATAACGTAATAAATATTTAACAGAGGAAGATAAAAATCCTGCTACTTTCGCAAACCGTTTTGCTGTTGCATTTAACTGATTGGAAATAACACCTGAATAAATAAAGAGCAAAACAGAAAAAAAAGATATTAATAATACAGATATTAATCTGTTACTAAACTGCTCTTGAAAATAGTTTGATGACAGAACGTCGGCAGTCTCTTTTGATAGTGTTAAGAAGCTATTAACTAGATCTCCAAGGGTTGTTCCCCATAATAGCGGATTTAGTATGCTTGGACCCAATTTGAGAAATTCTAAAGCCTGCCTCTGCGAAATTAAGTTATCAATCTCACTGACCATACCATCAGCGCGATTAAAGGCCTCCTGAGCTCGGACTATTGGTTCATTTAATTTTGCAAGCTGCTTATCTAAAGCAAGCCGACGATCCTTCAATGGATCAGTGCCATTCTCGGGCTTCGGCCCAAGTGACTCAATCTGTGTCCTTATTGTTTCAATTCTATCCTGATTTTCATTTTGCAGCTGCTGAAATGATGTACGCCATTGTACCAATTGCTCTCGCAGCTTTTCTAATGCCTCTACAGATGCTTTGTCTGTTTCGATTACCGTTTCTGCCCTGAGCGCATTTAACTCCCACTTCTCATAGTCAGCAACTTCTTCCGCCCAATTAAAATTGAAGGAAATTAAAACAAAAATAAGTGTTAAAAACAGTTTCCGCATAAGGGTTATTCCTCAAAAACACTCGGCATACTTACTGGATTATCCAATAACCACTTGGGTACCGGCAAACCCTTACTCTTCAAAAACGAAGGATTGAACAACTTTGATTGGTATCTCGTGCCATAATCACACAAGATCGTAACAATTGTATGATTTGGACCTAATTCCTTGGCTAAATGCATTGCACCGGCAATATTTATTCCGCTGGAGCCTCCTAGACAGAGTCCTTCATTTTCTAATAAATCGAACACAATTGGGATTGCTTCATCATCTCCTATTTGGAAAACGTAATCAGGTTGTAAATCTCGCAGGTTTTCCGTTATCCTACCCTGCCCTATACCCTCTGTAATTGAACTTCCATCAGATTTTAATTCCCCGTATTTATAGTGGGAATAAAGTGCTGCTCCCATAGGATCTGCAAGGCCAATTTTCACACCTTTAGGCTGTAATGCCAAAGCAACACCCGCTAAAGTGCCTCCAGAGCCACATGAACATACAAATCCATCCACCTTACCGTCCGTTTGCGACCAAATCTCAGGACCGGTGGTTTCGACATGGGCCTGTCTATTAGCTACGTTATCGAACTGATTTGCCCAGACAGCACCATTTACTTCAGTTTTATTCAATTCCTCTGCTAGTCTTTGTGAATATTTTACATAATTGTTGGGATCACGGTAAGGAACAGCTGGTACCTGGACAAGCCTGGCCCCTGTAAGCCTCAACATTTCTTTTTTTTCCTCACTTTGCGTTTCGGGTATTACAATAACAGATTTATAACCCATAGAAGCCCCAACGAGAGCGATACCAATGCCTGTATTTCCAGCCGTTCCCTCAACGATTGTGCCTCCTGGACGAAGAAGACCTTTTTCTTCAGCATCTCGTATTATAAATAAAGCGGCTCTATCCTTTACAGATTGCCCAGGATTTACAAACTCTGCCTTGCCTAAAATTGAACAACCGGTAGCCTCTGAAGCCGCCCTAAGTTTGATTAGAGGAGTATTTCCAATGCTAGAAGCCAGATCTTTCGCAATCATATTTTATCAATCTATCAAAAAATTTAAGGATAATCCAAAACGGTTAATTAAAAGAAAGTCTATTCTTGTTCAATGCTAACCACAATATCATAGTGTTTAAAGGTAAAACGCGAAGTTTGTCCGATCTACACCAGTCTAAAACCAATTCAAAATCAAAGATATGTGTTCGTATATCTTCACCTTCTTCTTTTAGACCATAAATGCCTGGGGAATAATCTGACAAATCAACTAATCCAACATAATTATAAAAATAAGTAGTCGCCTCGCCCGGATTTGGATAACCAGAGTTAATTTTCACCAATTTATTAACTTGAATTCCTGCTTCCTCGTAGACTTCTCTTTTTGCCGCCTCCTCTGGTTTTTCACCGAATTCAATCATACCCGCAACAGGTTCATAAACCCATGGAGCTCTATCACCTCTACAAAAAGGCCCAATACGAAACTGCTCAATTAAAAGAACTTTATCATTTACTGGATCATATGGAAGTATTAATGAAGCCTCCGAACCCATTAAAATAACCCGTTTTTTTGTATCTGGTAATGTCTGGCTGAAATATGGATATTTAAGATTAATTTGGTTCAAGGCAAAAAAACCTAAATATTCTCGCGAAAGACTTTCTACCTGTGCTTTTGCGTGCTTGCTTGGCCCACCTTCAATTGCTTTGCGTACACTAGATCTCTCTTTTACGTATATTTCTGCCCTTTTTAATATACTATTATACATTCGTTGCGCGGTATCACCAAATTTTGTACCAAAAAAATCCATAAATTCAGTAGTCGCTAGATACTGGATTTCGGAATGTTTGGTAAGCCAATCGTCAAAGCTCCATAAGTTTTTAGAAGCCATATCTGAACTTTTACAAAAATATGCAAAAACATCTTGCAGGCAATCATTTGTTTCAACCAACGCTTCTTTTAAAACATAACCAAACCCAAGCTCATAATAATTTAAACGTTCAATATCGTGTTCATTTAAATCTTTAAGAACAATCCCGTGAACTTCTGCCCCATTTTGCGGAACAATCACAGGAAATGGACCACCTTCAGCCCAGTAAACGCAAAAATTCTTTAACGAGGCAGTGCAAATATGCTCAGAATGTAATTCACGGCCAAGAACTATTTTACGAAAAGTTTCGGAGAGAAGCGTTCCAAAGACAAAAATATTCATGAATTAAACTTAATTAATAACGGAACTATTGTAATCTTTAGCAATCTAATCAATTGTTGTCAGGTTTTTGCAGCGTGATCTGAGTTACGTCACAATTACCACTCTCAAAAGTAGCAGCGCAGGATGTTAAATAAAAATTCCACATCCGACGGAAACGATCATCGAAGCCCATAGCACTTATAGTGTCCCACTTATTGTTGAAAACTTCAAACCAGCGGCGTAAAGTTTGGGAATAACTTTTTCCAAATTCAATAGAATGCTGCACACTTAAACCGGCTCTATGCACCTCTTTCCGGAGAACGGATGGACTTGGTAACATACCTCCAGGGAATATATACTTTTGGATAAAATCGACGCTTTTTCTGTATACTTCCCATCTGGCATCCTGAATGGTGATTATCTGTAATGTTGCCTGCTTGCCAGGCTTGAGACATTGTTTAATTTTATCGAAATATACCGGCCAATACTTTTCACCAACTGCCTCAAACATCTCAATACTAGCAACACCGTCGTAAACTCCAGTTTCATCTCTGTAGTCTTGCAGTTTTAGATTAACTTTATCACTTAAACCCTTTCTTTTAATTCTTTTTTGTGCATATTCCAGTTGCTCTTTTGAGATTGTTAAACCGGTTACTTTTAAGCCTCTTTCCTTTGCTGCATACTCTGCAAATCCACCCCACCCACAGCCAATTTCCAAAACATGATCGCCAGGCTTAACACCCATCTGATCAACCATACTAGCATATTTAGCAATTTGAGCTTTTTCTAAGCTTTCTTGGCTAGTATTAAAAAGCGCAGAAGAGTATGTCATAGTTTCGTCGAGCCACAAGCTGTAGAAATCATTTCCCAAATCGTAATGATAGCTTATATTTTTCAGAGCTTGACGTTTAGTGTTTGATTGAAACCAAAACCTAGCTTTCTCCCAAGCTTGAACTAAGGCCATTCCTGGAAAACCATCATACATATCATCATTGTCTGCATGAATAAAATCCATAAACGCCTGCAAGTCTGGTGTCGTCCACCAACCATCGAGATAAGCATCGCAGAAACCTAGATCGCCTTCACGAACCAATCTAGCAAAAACATCGGGATTATTGATTGTAACCTCGGCAACAGGGCCCGGCTTCAATCCTTCAGCCCTAAACCTTCTTCCATCTGGCAAAATAAAATCTACCCGACCCGAATTAAGCTTACCAACGAGATCAAATACTCGGGCAAAATATCGAGGTAAATTTTGTTGATTATTCGTTGATGTCAAAACTGAAATATTTCAAAAACCCCTATTCGAATATACTTCCAATGCTCTTTTTCGCCCCTCCTCAGGAGACATTATAGCTGGAGGATAGACAGATTCTTTATCAAATTTCCAGTGTTTTGGTATTGCATTGAAGTAAGATAAAGAAGTGTCAGATGGAGTGTCTGATAATTCAGCAATCCAGCGCTTAGTATAGATACCCTTAGGATCAAATTTTTGCAGTTGAGTGACGGGGTTAAAAACTCGAAAATAAGGCGTGGCATCAGGGCCCGAGCCCGCCGACCATTGCCAACCCATTGCATTAGAAGCAGGATCCCAATCAATTAGACAATCACTAAACCACTCTAAACCAATGCGCCAGTGGGTCATAAGGTGCTTTGTCAAGAATGAAGCTACCATCATCCTGCCACGATTATGCATACGACCAGTCACATACATTTCGCGCATCGCAGCATCGACGAATGGAATACCAGTTCTTCCTTGTTTCCATGCGACTACATCCTCGTGGTTTGAATCTGTGCGCCAAGGAAAAGCCTCCCACTCCTGTCTCCAACTTATGCTTACAATATGAGGTGTATGATAAATCAAGTGATAAGCAAATTCACGCCAAACTAATTCCTTTAAAAATGTCTCAGCTCCCATAACCCCATCTAAAAAAGTGGGAAAAGCGCTATTCCAGCATTGATTTGGACTTATTTCACCCCATGCAAGATGATCTGATAGAAGCGAGGTAGCATTCAAATGGGGAATATTTCTATCTTCTGAATAATTAGCAACTGGCCCTTTGAGAAAATTTTTAAGTTTGGTCTGGGCAGCAAGCTCCCCGGCTTCTATATACTTACCTAAAATATTGCTTCCACGGGACATAGCAGCCCCCAGATTGAGATCTTCTACCGTTAATGTAGAGGGCCTTTCAC
>LULK01001269.1_pt1 | contig 20350 bp, 19 predicted proteins | sample 728181 | NCBI WGS metagenome assembly LULK01 (sample SAMN03860291, study PRJNA289734) | marine metagenome | biome: seawater column; feature: ocean; material: water; isolation source: Red Sea water column Station 169 - depth 10m | place: Saudi Arabia: Red Sea | collected 2011-10-15 | depth 10 m | reverse complement strand
TCTTCTAGAGATTTATTAGCCCATTCAGTACCTTCAATTAATTTGTTACCGTTATCCACATACGCCTTGTGGTGTAAATCATGGTGAAACTCTAGGGTCTCTTTAGACATACCAGACTCAGATAATGCATCGTGAGCATACGGTAGATCAGGTAATTCAAACGCCATTCAAAAATCCTTTTATTCAAAATGTTAGTTCAACAGGATGGTAGGTTTACTCACAAAACTTCAATAGTAAATAAGCAAAACATGGTAAAGCTATAAAAATCCCAGTAAATATTGCAAGTTGTAAATAGTCTACCAGACGCCTACTTCACTGCCTTTTTTGCAGGAAATTAATAACAAATCTCGAAGATATTTTTCTACTGACCGAAAACAAATGATAGTAGCTCTATTTTCCTCAGTCAGCCAAATTGCAGCTGCGACTTGTGAAAGGCGTGTTCGTCTAATCTCACCCAATTCCAAACTGTTGATTGCTGTATCAATTGGTGCCAATTTAGCTATTACTTCTCTGACCTTACCTCCCTCCAATGAAAAAACTACTCTTGCATCAGATACGTCCAGTGAAAGTGAATGATATGACGTCATGGTCTCTTTTACGAGATTTAATCTGTTAACAACCTCCGATTTCGTACAAAAATAAAGCAACTCATCCGGTGACATCCAAGCCAACAATGCATCGGTGGTTGCTTGTATCTGTCTGACCGATGGCATACTTATTCCAAGAGCGTGACGCAATTTCCGTTTCAGTACTTGGTTTTCAAGATCTAGGCGCAAAGTAATCATCCCTACATCCGTGTGTTGGAAGACTTTGAGATAATTCGTCTCATCACTGATCTGTATTTTAGAATGATTAAACATTTTGCTTACTGCCACTTTTGTCATAAAATACAGGATCTACGATGGTTGCTTCCACAATCTCGCCACTAATTTTTTCAAATTTAATTACTTCGCCAACCCGATCTGGTCCATTTTGAACTAGCCCCATGGCAATGCCTCTATTAAGGGTGGGTGAGAAATATGTAGAAGTCACTCTCCCTATAGTATGTTTCTGCCCATTTCTATTGCGGCCAGCACCCACGGCATATGAGCCATCAGGAAGTACTGATCCGTCTAATGTTTCCAACCCAACAAGCTTCCACCTATCTGGGTTTCGCATAAATATCCTCTCATGGGCTCTCTTACCAATAAAATCATTTTTCTTTTTCGAAATAGCCCAGTTTAAATTGAGATCTTGGGGAATTATCGTTCCATCTGTCTCGTCACCGATCATTATGAAACCTTTCTCTGCTCTCATTACATGCAGTGCTTCTGTTCCATAGGGCATGACACCATAGTCAGAACCCGCATCTAGTAGTGCATTCCAAAAATCGAGCCCGACTGAGGCATCAACAGATATTTCGAAGGATAATTCTCCTGAAAAAGAAATTCTAAAAATACGTGTTTGAAATCCACCTAACAAAGCATCGGTCCACTCCATGAAACCTAAAGCCTCTTTTGAAATGTCTGTCCCCCCTAATTTATTGAGTAATTTTCGGGAATTGGGTCCTACCACAGCAATTTGGGCGTATTGCTCAGTAATATTTTGTACAAATACTTGTAAGTCCCACCACTCTGTCTGCAGCCATTCCTCCATGTGTGAATGGATTCGTTCTGCCCCACCAGTGGTAGTATGGCAAAGAAACGTATTTTCACCTATTCGAGCCACAACACCATCATCGATCAAGAACCCATTTTCAGAACACATCAAGCCGTAACGACATTTCCCGATAGTGAGATTTGACATCATATTGGTGTAAACTAAATCCAGAAAATTTCCTGCATCAGGACCAGAAACTATCAGTTTACCAAGAGTGGATGCATCAAGAATTCCAACTGAAGAGCGCGTTTGCAAGATTTCACGGTTCACTGCCTGTTCTGTGGCTTCACCTTTGTTAGCAAAGCAATAAGGTCGGCGCCAAAAACCAACTGGTTCAAAAACTGCATCATGCTCAACATGCCAACTATGAATTGGTGACATTCGCACAGGCTGAAAGACGCTGTCACGGGCGGAACCAGCAATAGAACCCATTGAAACGGGAGTGTATGGAGGCCTAAAAGTTGTGGTGCCAACCTTACTAATTGGAGTGGCTAAAGCATTAGCTAACACTGCTAAACCATTGATATTTGATAGCTTTCCTTGATCTGTGGCCATTCCAAGAGTAGTGTATCTTTTCAAGTGCTCAACACTTTCAAAACCCTCACGAGCCGCCAGCTCGACATCGCTTATTTTGACATCATTCTGGAAGTCTAAAAACGTTTTATTTCGTAACTTTCTTTTTGCTCGTCTGGGCGTAAACCACAATGGTTCAACAGGATTCTCAACGTGTTGCTTCACCTTAGGCACATTAGATCGAATTTGTTTTCCTCCAAATTTTCTACCAATGGATAATCCTAATTCAGTAGCTTCTTCTACGATTTCGTTGAGTTGGGTATTGCCAGAAGCAGCTCCAACTGTTTCCACAAAACTTTCACCATTTTCATTTGTAGGTGGCCGAGACTTATCGGGACAAAACATTGAGCTTTCATCATTCCACTCCAATTTGCCCCCACAGTGCGACCACAAGTGAACTACTGGTGACCATCCACCTGACATCGCAACCGCGTCACATCCTATTCTCTCTGTAGTTTCACCTTCACCAGAACTTAAACATACATTTACGCCCCGAACTCTTTTTCTGCCAATGACCCTGGAAATCACCTTGCCATTCTCAACACGTATTCCAATTGCGCGCGCTCTAGCAGCTGCCTCACCACCCCCATGTTCTCGTGCATCCAGTATAACAGGGACTTCCAAACCACTTTCTTTCAGAAAGATAGCGGTTTTATATGCATCATCATTATTGGTAATAACAACCGTTTTTTGCCCAATAGATACCCCAAAATTGATAGCATAATCCCTTACTGCTGATGCCAGTACAACCCCGGGAATATCATTACCTGCGAAACTAACTGGACGCTCAATTGCACCAGTGCAACATACAATTAGCTTAGATCGAATTTTCCATAATCTATGCCGCGGCCCATCCTTGTTTGCTTTATGATCGTTTAACTGTTCGTAGCCTAAAAAGTAACCATGATCATAAACTCCCACACCAGTCATACGAGTTCTCAGCGACACATTTGGCATGGCGGCTAACTCTTCTAAAACCTTATTGACCCAACTATTTACAGGAGCATCATCTATCTCGTCTTCATCAATCTGAGCACGCCCACCCCAGCTCGCATGCTGTTCGATTAGAAGTACTTTAATCCCACTCCTACCAGCGACTAAAGCAGTCTGAAGACCCGCTATTCCACCTCCCACAACCACAACATCGTAAAAAGCGTGAAAATGCTCATAGGTGCTCCCATCTTTTGCCTTTGGTGCTTGGCCTAGACCAGCCGACATTCTAATTAATGGCTCGTATATATACTTCCAAAACGGACGTGGATGAATAAACATTTTGTAGTAAAAACCAGCTGGCAAAAATCGCGCTAGCCAACTATTTATCTCACCAAAGTCAAATTCTAGCGAAGGAAAATGGTTCTGAGACGTCGCGGACAGACCTTCAAAAATATTCGTCATCGTACCGCGTTGATTAGGCTCAAAAAAATGGTCTTTCCCTAAATTTACTAAAAAATTTGGTTCCTCTGGTCCGGAAGAGACAACGCCTCTCGGCCTATGATATTTAAATGAACGCCCAAGCAATAATTTACCATTGGCCAACAAAGCAGACGCAAGAGTGTCACCCTGATAACCGGTAAATTGCACTCCATTAAAATGAAACTTAATTGGCTTATCAGCCTTAATTAATCTGCCTTTGTTGGAAAACCTCCTACTCACAACCAGACCCCCTGGAGCGTATGAAGTAAATCGGTTATGGCTTTTTTAATATTAGAACTTTTCATGAAAATTCTTTCCATTTCCAAACGGGTCTTTTTATCGAAATATTATTCGTAATCTCTGTTGGTGGCTCTAATGTTTGTGCTGGATATGTTCCAAAAACTTCCATAGTTATAGTACAGCGGGCTGCATTAAACCACTTGCCACAACCATTTATATGTCTCCAACGTTCGAAGTGGACACCTTTTGGATTTTCACGATTAAATAAATAAGCTTCAAATTCATCATCGGTGGAACCTGGGCCAAATCTTTTTAAATGCGCCTCACCACCAGCGGCTAGGTCCGTTTCATCGGCAAGTACACCACAATATGGACACTCAAAAATAAGCATACAAATCCTCTTTAATGAGCAACCCCGGCTGCTACACTTTCATCAATAAATTGACCCTCGCGAAAGCGAGTGACCCTGAAATCTTCCGCTAAAGGGCCAGGTTCACCCTTAGCAATAAGCTCTGCCATCGCCCAACCTGAGCCAGGTATTGCCTTGAAACCTCCTGTTCCCCAACCACAATTTATAAATATATTTTTGACCGGCGTTTTTGAGATGACAACAATACCCCCCCACCACCTTAACATCTTAAGTCTTGAGATAATCGGAAACGTTTCAACTAGTGCTCGCACTGTCTCTTCAACATGATGAAACGACCCTCTTTGAGAATAATTATTATATCCATCGGCACCACCACCGATTACCATTTCACCTTTATCAGATTGGCTCATATAGCCATGAACAGTATTTGCCATTACGACAACATCCATGCAAGGCTTAATAGGCTCAGATACTAAAGCTTGCAATGCAACCGATTCTATTGGCAGACGAAACCCAGCCATGTCAGCCAAAACACCAGAATGTCCAGCGACCACAATACCTATTTTCTTGCAAGCAATCGCACCTTTAGTTGTCTCCACTCCGACAACTTTACCATCGATAGTATTAACACCGGTTACCTCACACTGCTGGATAATATGCATACCCATATCGGAACAAGCTCGAGCATATCCCCACGCAACCGCATCATGTCTCGCCGTTCCTCCTCGAGGCTGCCACAGCGCTCCTAGAACTGGGTACCTAGGCCCATCTATATTTATAATTGGGCAAAGTTTCTTAACCTTTTGCGGACTTATAAACTCTGTTGAAACCCCCTGTAGAGCGTTGGCATGAGCGGTCCGCTCATAACCTCTTATCTCATGTTGAGTTTGAGCCAACATCATAACACCTCTAGGACTAAACATAACGTTATAGTTCAAGTCTTGACTCAAGTTCTCGTAAAGCGATCGAGCTTTTTCATATATCGCGGCAGACGGATCTTGAAGATAATTAGATCGAATTATGGTTGTATTTCGGCCAGTATTACCGCCTCCTAGCCAGCCCTTCTCCAGAATAGCTACATTTGTAATCCCATAATTTTTGCCAAGGTAGTATGCAGTAGCTAAACCATGCCCACCTGCACCAATAATAATAACATCATATTTTTTTTGAGGTTCGGATGAACGCCAGGCCCTCTCCCACCCTAGATGATCGCGTAATGCTTCACGAGCAACTGCAAACGCTGAATATTTCTTCATAAAACCGATTCCAATTTTCAGTACTGCGATAGTTCAATAAAAAGGGTATCAGGCTTCGTTTCAGAGCGCCACGTTAAAACAATTTTGCGCCATTGAATTATGAATATTTATTTTTGGGCTTTTTAAATAAACCCTCAAAGGTTACATATTTCTTAAATTAGATACGATGGGCTTTTTTATGACGTTTTGGATAATAGTATCAATAATATGCATACTAATTTCTATACTTTTTTATTTGAGCATAACGCAGGACACACCTAACCTAGTACCCAATTCAGACTTGGAGGTTTATAAGGATCAACTTATTAATGTCGAGCGAGATCTCTCGAGAGGTATAATTACAGAGGACGAAGCCGAAAGAATACGGGCGGAGGTTAGCAGGCGTATTCTAGAATTAGATAAAAGAAAACAAAGATCGTTAGAAAAAGAAACAAAAGTAACAGGTCTGATTTTTAGTATAGTTTTTCTTTTAATTTTTATAGCTGGAGGTTCTTTTTTATATCAAAAATTTGGCGCTCCAGGTTATGAAAATGCTTCGGCTCGCTGAAAACGGCCTCATAACTCCAGAAGGCAACTATGGGGAATTAGTAAAAAAACTAAGACAAAAGGTTGCCGAGCGCCCTAACGATCTGGAAGGTTTAAAATTACTTACGGGCATAGAAGCCAAGATTGGTAATACTGATGAAGCTGTAAAAGCTCAGCAGCAATTCCTACAATTATTGGGAGATAAAGCATCGGATTTAGACCACTTTAATTATGCAGATTTACTTATAAACCAAGTCGAAGGAGTTGTGTCTCCAGAAGCTGAAAAAGCATTGCGAGCGGCACTAGAAATAAATCCTGAAAATGGTGGGGCAAAATATTATATAGGCCTCATGTTGGCACAAAATGACCGTCCCGACTTAGCACTTAGAGTTTGGAAACAACTACTTAGGGCTGACGAATTGGACGCCCCATGGATACCATTAATTAGAAACGATATAGAGAGGTTAGCAGTCTTAGCGGGCGATACAAAATTTGAATTACCCCCCATTGATTCAACTCCGGGTCCAACAGCGGAAGATATCGAAAATGCATCACAGATGAACGACGAGGAAAGACAAGAAATGATAGAAGGAATGGTTTCCAGATTATCAGAGAGATTGTCGACTGAGGGTGGAAGCCCTAACGAATGGGCAAGGTTAATAAATGCATATGGCGTTCTTGGAGACTTTCAAAACGCCCAGTCAGCATGGGAGGAGGCGAAAAATATTTTTAAAGGAGACGCCATTTCTCTGGAGAAATTGAGTGCAGTAGCCATGAATATAGGCCTCAAAAAATGATTTATGAAAATATTTTAGATTTTGCTGAATCGATATCTAAAGACAAAGCTTTGATGGGTTTAGATTTAGGTAGTAAAACGATCGGAGTTGCTATTTCAGATAGCCTTAAAACTGTTGCCACACCACTAAACACGATTAAAAGAACTAAGTTCAGTGAAGAGGTCACCACCTTGTTCAAACTAATATCAGAGAGAGATCTATCAGGAATTATTCTTGGACTGCCCAAAAATATGGACGGATCAGAGGGAGCAAGATGCCAGTCTACCCGGGCGTTCGCCAGAAACATAAACAAATTCCAAGATTTCCCGATAACATTTTGGGATGAAAGATTATCAACTGTAGCCGCAGAAAAAGCATTGCTTGAGGCGGATATAACCAGAAAACGTCGCTCTGAAGTAATCGATCATGTCGCAGCATCTTATATCCTTCAAGGAGCCTTGGATAGGATGTCGCATAATAAGTCTGTAAAATAAACGCCAACATGACCGAATATATTTGGAAAAGAAACGAGATAGACTCTCCATGCGTTAATATTTGCATCGTTCACCCGCAGGCAAATATATGTGCTGGTTGTTTTAGGACAATTGATGAAATCTCGGGCTGGTCAAACATGAGCGCAGCACAACGAAAAGAAATAATAAAAGAACTTCCCAAACGATCTTCGAAATTACAAGTAAGGCGCGGTGGAAGAGCAAAGCGTTTAGGAAATTAGTTGATGGCAAGCCAATCTTGAACATTTCGTAACAATGGTCGAAAATAAGCGACTTGTCTGCTTTCACTTTCCGGACCCTTAATAGGATAGACCCAAGGCGCAATCCCGTGGAGCAACAAAGGGTGCAAGGCATATCCTGTGCCAACTGAGCCGGTTATGGTTATTCGGTTACAATTCTCAAAACAGTACTTTCTAGCTTTTTTGTAAGTATCAGTCAGATCGACATCTTTCCAATCAGATGGATTTATGTTAGAAAATAGTTTCGAAAACTCTTTTTGCATTATAAAATGCGATCCTTCCCAAACAACTATTGGGCTGGCACCTGGGTGCGTATTATTTAAGGGGATGCCCAAAATTACACCGTGGGGCTCGACAAGATATCGTCTTTTTTCTTCACCAGTTGGTATAAGCCCATCAACGTGAGCCGCATCTCTCTTCCTTCTATATTCAAAAGCGGCTTCACTGTCTCCTTTCCGCGGCTTTGGATAGCCAGGAAATATTACAGAAAGTTGAGCTTTATGATATGGTTTTAGATTAATTTTACCCATAAAGCTTTTAAAAACATAAGGTAATTCGGTATTTGTGAAGTCGCCTTTTGAGTTATTAGGCAGGACATCAACTCCAACAAACCATGTACCCTCGCATTGGAGCCACTTTTGCAATTGAGCTGGATCGGCAAGAATTCCACTACTCTTTTTTTTTGCACATTCAGCCCATTTTGCTATTTGCTCGTCATATTCAAACTCTTTGTATCCTTTTTCACCAAACAACATAAATTTAACTCATAATTATAATTGATAATAAATTCCAAAAACTACCGCATGAGATATTAGAAACTATTGCTACATTTAACCCTCTAACACTTTTTCTATCCGTTCCACATCATCAGGATTATTAAGTTCCCAAAAAACTCTGCCTCGCGACGAAACTGATACACATTTTACTAGCCGATTGTTTTCAAGAAACCTAAGTTGTTCTAGTCCTTCGAGCTTCTCTAATTCCCCAATGGGCCATTCCACATAGGAACTCAAAGCATTTGGTCGGTATGCGTAAACTCCAACATGATGGAATACCGGAATATCAGACTCAGCACTTAGTTTTTCCATATCTACAAAGGGAATAACCTCCTTGGAAAAATACAGCGCATATTTATCAACTCCAAATACTGCAGTGGTCCCACCCACAAGTCCTTTTTTTCGATCTTGCAGGAAATGACCATAAGTTACGCGATCAAGTCTTACGACTGGTGTTGCCATAGAAGATTTGTCGTCCTCACCCATGGCGTGAATAAGATTTTCTACAAACCAAGGGGGAGTAAGTGGAGCATCTCCCTGAAAATTTATTATTAGATCAGAATCTAACCTAGCATTTTCAACAGCTTCAGCACATCGTTCTGTACCATTCCGGCAATGTGAAGATGTCATAATAACTTTCGCTCCAAATGCCCTGACCGCATTAGCTATTCGAGTATCGTCAGTTGCAATGAAAATATCATGAACATTTTTAACCTTGCCTGCGGCGCGCCAAGTTAACTCAATTAATGACTTTTTTTCTCCAGTTGGCAACTTGAGCTTAACCAAGGGCTTACCTGGATATCTGCTAGACGCATAACGCGCAGGTATAATAATTGCAGTTTTCATAGGATACTCATTCCAACAGGGCTTCAGGACTTTTAACTAACAATATATAATATTTATATGTTTATAAATCGCACATTAGAAACTAATATTAATATAGCGTATGAAGTTCTACAGAGTATTGATTTTTGCAAAATTAATACTGATCATCTAGCTGTAAACCAAACAGCTATTTAGCGGAAAACAAAATAGATTTAATTAATGAGATCAGAATTACGCTACTGCTGTCAGTTCCGCTAAATCAACACCCGAACCTGGCAAAACATCGAAAACTTCTTCACTACAATTTTCTACAGTATAACTATCTGGTCTTGAAAACAATTTTCGAAGTAATGAATTAGTGATAGAGTGTCCAGCCTTATGACCCTCGTATTTACCTAATATTGGGGCTCCGGCTAGCGCCAAATCGCCGAATGCATCGAGCATTTTATGACGCACTGCCTCATCTTGATAACGCATACCGCCCGGTGACAAAACCTTCTCACCGTCAACAACAACTGCATTAGTAAAATTTCCGCCCAAAGCCAGACCGTTCTCTCGCATGGTCTCAACATCTTTGTTACTGCAAAAGGTTCGACTACTACAAAGCTCTTTTACAAATGAACCATTAGACATGTTTAGTGTTTTACTTTGTTTACCAATCACGCAATCATCAAAATCAATAAAATACTCCATTTCTGGACGATCATATGGGCTTAAACTTGCCCAGCCAGACTTATTTTCAAAAATCACTGGACGGGTAATCCTAATAATTCTCGACGAGGAACTAAGTTTCTTTAGACCAACCTCTAATATTTGTTTAACGAAAGGAGCTGCGCTCCCATCCAAAATAGGAACTTCCTCACTATCGATCTCAATCAACACATTCGTGATACCGCAACCGGCAAGTGCAGCCATGAGATGCTCTATAGTAGAAATTGCAGTGCCATCCTCATTCTTCAGCTTGGTGCATAGTGTTGTCTCAGAAACATAATCCCACCTCGCGCGCACTAACGGATTTCCGATTTTAATATCTTTCCGTTTAAATAAAATTCCATGATTTTCAGGGGCAGGTTTAAGGGTTAGTGTTACGTCTCTTCCTGAGTGCAGACCTATTCCAGAAAATATTATTGAGTTGTCAAGAGTAGTTTGCAACTTACTGCCTTTGAGTGATACAACAAACTTAACGTATATTGTAAAAAGAAAGTAAACAACTCAAAGTTTGTAACTGATTATTACAATGCATATTTACAGATTTGTTTGCTTCTTAAGACCCATTTTTTACAGAAAATGATAAGTCACTTAGTTTGCCTGGCGCCTCAAAAACGCAGGAACTTCTATCTTTTCCTTGTTAGAGTCTAATTCTACACCTTCGGCATTATAGTTATTCTGGTCACTATCTTTATGAGACTTTTGAATATCATTCTGCGTCGACACTGCCTGACCTGTACCTGCCATTCTATTAATTAATGAGCCTATGCCAAAACGCGGTTTATCTTTAATCTCCGGGTTTTTAGTCGCAACCATCGGTTTCGAAGTTAAAGTCTGATTATTTGGTGATTTTGATACGGCAGCACGAAGACGCTCCATAGTTTCTTTGGACGGAGTACCTGGCGACGGCGGGGGCAAACTGCCAGCACTGGTTTGCTCATTGATGCGTTGGTTACTTTGTGAGCCATAAACAGAATTAACCTTCTGATTATGGGACGTACCTTCACCAGCTTTAGTAGGATCAAATTCAGTTCCAGCTATATCATTTTGTGTCTCAAATAGACCTGGTTCTGTCAAAGGCATAGATACTTCTTTCTTTTGATCCTCCGTTTTAACTGAATTAGCCCTCTCTGCCAATCCATTTGTTCTTGTACTCTCTTCCATCAAAGCGACCCGTTTCGCCAAATACGATGATCGTTCTCTTGAACTATCAGAAATTGGATTAAGCTTACTATTAGCGTCTATGCCTGTTGCAACCACTGATACGCGCATGACACCTTCCAAATTTGGATCAAGCGTTGAACCCACAATTATATTTGCCTCTGGATCAACCTCTTCTCTAATCCTATTTGCCGCCTCATCTAATTCAAAAAGTGTTAAATCATAACCACCCGTGATATTGATGAGAACACCCTTTGCTCCTCTTAGACTAATCTCGTCAAGAAGTGGATTTGCAATAGCTTTTTCAGCCGACTGAATTGCTCGATCCTCACCATCAGCTTCTCCAGTGCCCATCATTGCTTTACCCATCTCATCCATAACTGCCCGTACATCTGCAAAATCTAAATTTATTAAACCTGGACGAACCATTAAGTCTGTTACGCCTTTTACACCTTGATACAAGACATCATCTGCCATACTGAAGGCTTCAGTGAATGTTGTTTTTTCTGTGGCAATCCTGAACAAATTTTGGTTAGGAATTATAATTAGCGTATCAACCATTTTCTGAAGCGCTTCTACACCCTCCTCTGCCTGGCGCATGCGCTTTACGCCCTCAAATTGAAACGGCTTTGTTACAACGCCAACGGTTAACACACCTAACTCTCGAGCAGCTTGAGCTATAATCGGTGCAGCTCCAGTACCAGTACCGCCACCCATTCCAGCCGTTATAAAGCACATATGAGAGCCAGCAAGCTGATCAACAATCTGTTCAATACTTTCTTCAGCGGCGGCTGCTCCCACAGAGGCTCTAGCACCGGCTCCTAGGCCCTCTGTTACTTTCACTCCCAGCTGTATTTTGCTATTCGCACGGCTTTGCTGAAGCGCCTGAGCATCAGTATTTGCAGCGACAAAATCAACTCCGTCTAGACTTTTTTCAATCATATTGTTGACAGCGTTGCCCCCAGCACCGCCAACACCGCAAACAGTAATTTTAGGTCGCAGATCATTCTGCTCTGGTATCGATAAATTTAAAGTCATTGTCAGGTCCGCCCGTTATCCAAAAATGGATTTTATTTTTTAGAAGTTTATTTGTGACTCGGTTATAACCAAAAATTTATAAAAGGTCACTAAAAAATGACAAATTTATACACAATATAGTATACAATAATTATAAATTGCTGTTATTTGGATAAAATAACTATATATAGATCTTACCAATTTTCTCTTAGCCAACGCACTGCTTTCCGAACAGTTCGAGACGAATAACTGGTGTTTGGCAATTCAAAATCCCACCATTCATCTTGGGGATGCGCCGCAAAAAGTGCTAACCCAACCAAGGCCGAACAGCTTGATCCGGAATAAGCTTGAGGTAAACGATGGATTCTAATTGGTCTGCCAATGCGAACTTGCTGTCCAAGTATACGACTTGCAAGGGTATCCAGGCCAGGGGTCTGACTCGTTCCGCCCGTTAAAACAAATTTTTGACTTTTTAGCTCATAAAAACCTGCTATTTCCAGCTGCGTTCGAACATCCTCTAAAATTTCTTCAATACGTGGCCTCATGATACCTATAAGCTCACTACGCGTTACGGTGCGCCGATCATGCTCCCAGTCACCTGTTTCACCCCCAATTTCAATTAAGTCACGATCATCAATGCCAGTAGCTATCAACCCCCCATTCTTAGTCTTAATTTTTTCAGCAACCACCATAGGCACCTGGAGACCTAAAGAAATATCACGGGTCACATGATTGCCCCCAAGCATTATCGAGCCTGCGAAAATCATATGCTTTTTAAGAAAAATGGAATAGCTTGTTGAGACGCCACCTAACGCCACCTAAGTCAATACAAACTGCTCCGAGCTCCTGCTCATCTTCTACCAATGTTGATCTGCCAGAAACATAAGCCGCTGACGCCACCCCGGCCAACTCTAAATCACACCTTTTTACACAATGAGCCAAATCCCTGATTGTTTTAGCTCTAACAGTAAGCATGTGCAAATCTACATCCAAATTGTTTCCAATTTGGCCCCTAGGGTCTATAAGCCCAGATCGGTGATCCAACGCGAAATTTACAGGCTGTGCATGTAATATTTCTCTGCCATCACCTATATCAGGTAAATCGCATGAGCTCAGAACTCGTGCAATATCTTCATCTTGAACAATTTGATTTTCAATTTTAACAACCCCATTTAATCCATATGAGCGCGGACCACCGCCTGAAAAACATGCAATCAAGTGATCAACTCTTAAATTAGCCATTTTCTGGGCAGATTGTAAAACCGTCCGAATTGCCCTCTCTGCTTCTTGCATTGAGGATATTTCACCAAATTCAATTCCACGAGAGCGGGTTATTGCAGATCCAACAACCTGAAATGATGACTGGCCCGCTAAAGATCCCACTTGATCCGAAGCGAGACTAGGATCCAGACCATCAAAACGTAAAATTAAACACCCAATTTTTGTACTGCCTAAATCTAGTATCGCCAATGCGCCACGTTGCAATGCTGATTGGCGCATTGCTCGCATCGCTTGCTGCAACTCATACAAGTCAGCCATAATTATAAATCCCCACTTCTATTGTATCTTAAAGTGTCCATTGACACTCGGCGCAACCTGACTGTTGGTCGATCTATTAGTCTCATATCAATACTTGATAAATGGCCGGAAAATAACGAGCCTGATCCATTCATTAACATCATGCGATCAAATGCGGCTAAAAACTCTCTTTGGGGGAGCATAATTCGAAAGTTGTTGTCTAAAATAAGGTCCCAACGATATAAAATTACCATTTACATCAAGAACAGACAGCAAATTTTTTTTCCGCCAAATAAAAGCCGGCGTGCGCTCCAAAACTTCAATCTGAAGAACACCGCTGACCGTAATTTTTATTGACGCGGAGGCAACCGCCGGAATATCGTTAACAACTTTGTGAAGGTATTTTATGTCTAGATCAAAATAGCTTACCGGAAAATCTAACGGTATAATTTCTCTAATTTCGTTTGCCAACTCGTCAGAAGCACCGTCAATAGCTGCTACTTTTATCATGAATTCAGGTCTTTCAACGATTAAACGTTTAAAGTCTTTTTTTAATACATCAATATTTTCCTGAAGATTCATATTAAGAAAAAAAACTAAAGCACCACAAAAAATAAAAAGCGATGGAAGCCCTAAAGTGAGAATCAATCTCAATCGGGGCGTAAGCAATAATCGCATCAGGCGATACGAGACAATCGAAGGAGCGGGATCAAGTTTTCTTCCCAGCTTATATTTCAACGATCGCATGACGCGTCCTCAACGAGCCAGTAGCATAAATCATCAAATTTAATTCCACAGATCTGAGCCTGTTCTGGGACAAGCGAGGTAGGTGTCATTCCAGGTTGAGTATTAATTTCCAGGAGAATTAATCCAGCCAATCCCAAACTTTCATCCCAACGAAAATCCGCTCTACTTATTCCTCGACATCCGATCAATTCATGAGCACTGAGAGCATATTCAAGGCATTTTTCTTGGATTATTTTTGGAATTTTGGCAGGCACCTCGTGAACTGATCCTCCTTTTTTGTATTTGGCATCGTAATCATACCAATTTTGTGTGATTATATCGGTTACAGCTAAAGCTTTTTTACCCATCACAGTTACTGTAAGTTCTCTGCCTGGAATATATTCCTCTACCATAAGAGTACTTGGCATGTCAGAAGCAACTTCAAGTGGCGGATCTTCTTTTGGATTCACAAAAAAAACGCCAATAGAAGATCCTTCATTAATTGGTTTTATCACGTACGGCTTGTCCATTGGATGTGAAGTCAATAAACCTGATTTCTCAATCACAAAACCTGGCGCAGTTGGCAAACCAGAATTGGAGAAAATATGCTTACTTCTCTGTTTATCCATGGCAAGTGCTGACGCCATAACTCCAGAGTGAGTATAGGGAATTCTCAACCATTCCAGAAGTCCTTGGATAGATCCATCCTCTCCCCAGCGACCATGCAGAGCATTAAAAACAAAATCAGGTCTTAACTCAGATAAGCGCTGAATGACATCACGCCCAGCATCAAGCTCAAAAACCTGAAAATCTTTACCCCTTAAAGCTGCAGAACATGCCTGTCCAGAAACGAGCGAAACCTCCCTTTCCAGAGAGTGACCACCCATTAATACTGCAACTCTGGGACCTTTTCCGCTCGAAATGCCCATCGCCTCACTTGCCCTTTTTAGGCCTTTGCGCCCTTAACATGACGTCTTTTTAAGGATCTCCGACCCTAATAATTTCCCACTTTAAATCAATTCCAGAATTTTTGAAAACCTTTTTTCTTACAAGCTCGCCCAATTCCTCAAGTTCAGATGCTGTAGCGCCACCGGTGTTTGTCAAAAAATTTGGGTGCTTTTCATGCATTTTGGCTGCACCCATTTGATAGCCTCTAAGCCCAGCATCCTCAATTACTTTCCAAGCTTTGAACTTATTATCTTCATTTTCCTGGCCTAAACTCGAAAACGCGCAAGGATTACGAAAAGTACTTCCTGCGGTAACTTCCTTAGTTGGCTGCTCATTATCTCTTTTTTGTTTCTGGATACGCATTTTTTCATGCAAGGCCTCAACCTCACCAGAGGGCGGCGCAAATGTAACGTTAACTATAACAAGATCAGCTGATAGAGCTGTATTCCTATAAGAGAAAGAAACATCGGTCTTATCTAACTTTACAAGGTCACCACTTCGGTTTACGGCATTTGCTGATACAAAGTAATCTGAAATATATCTTCCATAACACCCCGCATTCATTTTTAGGGCACCTCCTATAGAACCAGGAATAGTGCGGAGAAATGTAAGATCATAACCATGATCAGCAGCTGTTCGAGCAACAAAGGCATCCAAAGCGGCTGCGCCTGCTACCACTAGGCCATTTGACACCTCAACGGAATTAAATCCCCTACCAAGTCTGACGACTACACCTTTTATACCACCATCTCGAACAAGAAGATTTGAACCTACACCTAATGGGAAAAATGATATATTGTCCGGTAAATTCGACATAAAACTCATCAAATCGTCCAAGTCAGCGGGTTGGAAAAAATATTCAGCCGGGCCACCTACTCTTAACCACGTTAGTTCAGAAAGCATCTGTTTGTTAGTAAATTTACCACGAGCTTTAGGAAATTTTACTAGCATATTAACACTCGGAAAGTAATAATTTTGGAAGGCTATTAGCCCAGGAACTTATAGTTCCAGCCCCGAGACATATCACAATATCGCCAGATTTAGCATTTTTTGCGATCAGTTGTGTCAAGTCTTGTAAATTAGAAACCGCAACAGCATGACGATGGCCGTGACTAACCAAGCCAGTTATTAGATCATCTCTACTTGCTCCTGGAATTTTCTTTTCTCCAGCGGAATAAACATCCCCAATTGCAACAATGTCGGCGTTGTTAAAACAGGAACAAAAATCTTTGAATAGAGCGTTAAGACGGGTATACCTGTGAGGCTGATGAACGGCTATAACTTTTCCCGAACTTATCTGCCTTGCAGCCCTTAATACAGCGGATATCTCAACTGGGTGATGACCGTAGTCATCAATTATAGTGACACCGTTAACTTCACCCACCTTAGTAAACCTACGATTAACACCCTTAAATTTCGCTAAAGCCTCACGGATTTTAGCACCTTCAATACCCAGATGATGCGCGACCGCAACTGCGCCCAATGCATTCGAAACATTATGGTCGCCAGGCATAGGAAGAACACAGTCGTTAATTGTAAAATTCTCCTGCTGGAACCTAATATCAAAATAAGCTCGACCATTATTATAATTTAGATTTATTGCCCTAATATCAGATTGGGCATTGAGGCCAAAGGTTATTATTCGACGATCAGAGATTTTGCCAATAAGTTTTTGCACTTCGGGATGGTCACTACAGCAAATGGCTATTCCATAAAAGGGAATATTAGAAATAAAATCCAAAAACCCTTTTCGTAAAGAATCGAAGTTACCCCAATGCTCCAAATGCTCGGGGTCTATGTTAGTGACAACGGCTATGGTTGCAGGCAGCCTAGTAAAGGTTCCATCGCTTTCGTCGGCCTCCACAACCATCCACTCACCATCTCCAGCCCTTGCATTCGAGCCGTAAGCATGAATTATTCCTCCATTAATAACTGTGGGATCAAAATCACCTTCGTCTAACAAAGTAGCGATTAAAGTCGTAGTGGTGGTTTTACCATGTGTGCCAGCTATCGCTACGTTTGATTTCATTCTCATTAGCTCTGCTAACATTTCAGCTCTTCGTACAACCGGCAAACCCGCGGAACGAGCATAGTTCAACTCAGGGTTTTCCCTATTGATTGCAGACGAAATCACGACAACAGCCGCGTTCTTGAGGTTATTTTTATCATGACCAATTTTTATTGACGCACCCATTCGCTCTAACCGTAAAGTAATTTCTGTTTGCTTCAAATCCGAACCTTGAACAGAATAACCTTGGTTAATTAAAATTTCTGCAATACCAGACATGCCGATACCACCAATTCCGATGAAATGTATTGGTCCGATTTCTACTGGAAACTTTGTAGAGACATTCATTACGAAGTTCCCTTATTAAATGGCTTGGCCGCAGGCGCCGATACTTCTTTCTTTTCTCGTGCTAGATTAACTATTAAATCAGACAGTACTTTTACAGAATTTTCAGAAGACCTCTTTAATGCCGCTGCAGCCATTGCTTCAGCTTTCTTTGGGGAGGATAAAAACTTAGTAATGCATTTTGCAAGCTTATCCACAGTGAAATCATCTTCTGCGAAACTGATGGCTGAATTTACACTCGTCATGCTTAAGGCGTTCACAGACTGCTCATCTCTAATAGCAGATTTTAAAGGAACCAGAATTGATGGGCGGCCAATTGTAGCAATGTCTGCAATAGAAGAAGCTCCTGACCTACTTATAACTAGTTGAGCTTCTGAAATTCGCCTAGGCGCATCATCAAAAAAGCTAGCAACCTCTGCTTTGATGTTATTTTCGGAGTACAATTTAATCACTCGATTTATATCTTCGGGTCGGGCCTGATGAGCAACTTTTATATTTTTTATATTCTTTTCTGACAATTTCGATAAAGCAATAGGTACGATGTCGGACATAATCCTGGCACCCTGACTACCTCCAATAACCAATACATTTATTGGATAATCACCTGGAGGAATGTAAGGAGATGCACTAAATTTTAAAACAGAATTTCTAACGGGATTGCCAATATAAACAGTATTCTTAGAGTCAAGCTGTTCTGATGCTATACCATAAGCTACAAAATCAACCCTTTTAGAAAAAAGTTTATTGACCTTCCCTAAAACGCCGTTTTGCTCATGCAAGATAGTTGGAATCCGCCAAATGAAAGCTGCCAAAACGGCAGGAATACTCGGATATCCACCAAAACCCACCACACAGCTTGGTTTGTTATTTTTAAACCAAAGCAAGGACTGCAAAACTCCATAAAATATAACCAATGGAACCAGTAACTTTCCTAAAAAAGAGCCTCCTGAAAAGGTTGCCGATTTAATAATCGAAACCTCAACTTCTGATGGAAAGTTTTTGGCGTAACGTGCGCCTCGCTTATCAGTGGACAGCTTTACTCGCCAGCCGATTGATACCATTTCCTCAGCAATTGCCTGTGCCGGAAACATATGGCCTCCTGTTCCACCAGCTGCCAAAACTAACAAGGGAGCACTCATAAATTAACGCCCATTGAGAATATCGCCTATATCTTTTTGAGGCCTTACCCGCGTTAAGGCCAAAAGCATACCAACAGTAATACCCATTGCAATTATTGAAGAGCCGCCATAACTTACAAACGGCAACGTCATACCCTTAGCAGGAAGCAATCTTACGGCTACACCAACGTTTATAATGGCTTGAATTCCAAACATTGCAACCAGACCAGAACCAGCCAAACGGTTAAATGCATCTGTTTCCCTAAGAAGCCTAATTAATGAAGCAAGCACAATCCAGGTAAAAAGAAGTATAATCAGGACAACTAAAAGCAATCCATACTCTTCGGCAGCAACTGAAATTATGAAATCTGTGTGAGCATCGGGCAAAGACCATTTAACCTGCCCTTCACCAACACCCACTCCAAAAAAACCACCCTCCTGTATCGCGTTAGTAGCGTAACCAAGTTGTGTACGCGGATCGATATCCGGCGACAAAAAACCATCGATCCGTTTCGCAAAATGCTCAGAATATGAATACGCAATTGATCCTGCAGCCAAAACCATCATGGCTAAGGCTGCTAACAAAATAAACGAAGCGCCTGCAACAAAATAAACAATACCCCAACCGAAGAGTATTAGGCATGCTTGCCCAAAGTCTGGTTGTATAATTAACAACGCCACAACGAGCATTGTAATAATGAATGACCACAAACGCCCTGGTGCCCCATTAATTTGACCGCTCGCCGAAATTAGCCAAGCAACCGTTACAATAAAGCCAGGTTTTAAAAATTCTGAAGGCTGGAGTGATGCAAAACCCAAACCGTACCACCTTACGGCACCCTTCCCAAAATCAGTACCAAAAAAAGGTAACAAACCTAATGCTACGAAACATAATAAAAATCCAATTACACAAGCGCCCCATGTAATTCTAAGCCTTTCTAATTCTTCAGCTTCTATTTGTTTTTTAGTCTTTCCTTTGGTCATCCCTTTCTGCCTTTGCTAATTTTTCAATATCAATTAAGTTTGGAACACCTAACAAAGTTTTCAACAATACATCCTGTCTAATACTTTGATTGTCAATGGCTCTAATTCTATCAATGAGACTTATAATAATACCATATTGACTATCTAATTTAGTTGTAACGCGTTCTTCCATAGTGTCCAAACTTGTTTGCACCTTATCATCTAAGGTATCTAACTTAGTTTCCATACCATCTATTATCCTGTTGATAAGTTTCCAAACAAAAACTCCAAGACCAAGTGCTGCCGCTATAGGAAACCCAACCTCGGTAATTAGTGCAACAGCATCACTCATTTATGAGTTTTTATAACTTCAAAGTCTGCTGTTTGTGAAGCCCCTTTGTGTGGCACAAACTTACCTTTGTTTTTCATCAACTTGTAAGATTTTCCAACTTTCATAAAGTGGTAGCCTTTTGGTGCTTTTACTTTCATTACTTTTTCTTTTTCTTTTTGGCTCTAAGTTTTGCAAAATCAGCACCCGTAATTTTATTACGAGGCTTTGCTACCCGAGCAAGTTTTTTTTGTTTGGGTGAGTATTTTTTAAATGGCATGATTATTTACCTTTTTTCTTTTTACCTTTTTTCTTTTTCTTTTTTCCTGTGTGATACATATTATTTCTCCTTTTTCTTTTTAGTTGT
>LULK01000207.1_pt1 | contig 20375 bp, 19 predicted proteins | sample 728181 | NCBI WGS metagenome assembly LULK01 (sample SAMN03860291, study PRJNA289734) | marine metagenome | biome: seawater column; feature: ocean; material: water; isolation source: Red Sea water column Station 169 - depth 10m | place: Saudi Arabia: Red Sea | collected 2011-10-15 | depth 10 m | reverse complement strand
TCTCTCTGGAGAGGATGAGCTTAAAAAAGGGATGTGGTTAGGCCTAAATAAAAATGGAAGTCTCGCAGCGGTTACCAACGTCAGAGATTTTTCTGATGAAGTGGCTCTTAATCAACCTGAAAAAAAGGAATCCAGAGGCGACTTAGTAAAAAACTTCCTTGAGGAAAAAATATCTATAAAGGATTATTCAAATAGAATTAATGGATCAAATTATCAAGGATTTAATCTGATTCTTATCAAAGATTTCAAGTTAAGTATTATTTCAAGCGAAGGCATAGAATTAGATGAGCAGAGTGAGGGGATATTTGTTTTAGGTAATAAAAAATATAATTCAAAAAGTGAAAAACTCTTAAGCGCAAAAGATGATTTTAGTGATGTTCTTAAATCTCAATTAACCCATCAAAGACTGCTTCAGTTGATGTCTGAACCAGCTAATGAACCTTTTGCTTTTTCAAATACATTCATTAAAGGCAATCATGGCAATGAATTCAATGCGCGCTTTATAAATTCTGATATCTATGGAACGAGAGCAACGACAATCATAACAATTGATCAAGAAAACTTATGTTTAATTACAGAGAGGGTCTTCGATGACAAGGGCTTTGTCAAAGAAAATAAATTTGAATTTACTATAAAAAATGAAAGAGTTTCCTGAAGGCTATAGAAAAAATGTGGCTGTTATTGTTAGAGATCCATCGAATGGAAAGTTACTCTTTTGTCGAAGATGCGAATCAGACAATTGGCAATTTCCACAAGGCGGCATTGATAATGGAGAAGATGTCACGAAAGCTATGTACAGAGAACTTTATGAGGAAGTAGGGCTTGATAAAGATGATATTAATATCGTGGCTATTTCGAAAGAATGGATAACTTATGACATCCCAACATCAATTAGATCTTACGTTTTGGGAGGTAAATTTAAAGGCCAGATTCAAAAATGGTATTTTGTGGATCTCGTTTCCCCAAAAGAAAAAATAGACTTAAATCAGGATCCTAAGCCAGAATTTGACAAATATGAATGGGTCACATATTGGTATCCTTTAGGAAAAATTATCGACTTCAAAAAGGAAGCATATAGAAAGGTGCTTAAAGAATTTGCTGAGCAAATGTGAAAGATGAAATTACACGTTTTTGATTTGGACGACACACTCCTTTGCGGAGACTCTGAGGGAGCATGGATAAATTTTTTATCAACAAAAGGTTTCTTTGTTAACGGAGACCACGCCTCAATAATGGAGCAGTTTGAAGTAGATTATCGCTCCGGTAATTTTGATCCAGAAAAATACTGAAACTTGGCATTCAAGACTGCATTGCGACCAAAACAGAGATCATAAATAATAAAATATCTGGCAAGTTAGATGGTTCGCCAAACTTTGGGTCTGATAAGAAAGCTAACGTTGAAGAATGGTGCAAACGCAAAAACATCTCCAAAGAAGAGATTATTTTTTACACCGATTCTATAAACGATTTTCCTTTGGTTGAATATAGCCCTAAAAATGTAATTGTATGCCCCGATAATAAATTAGGAAAATTTGCTCAGGAAAATAAATTAGAAATTATTTATCGTTAACATATTAAAATAAATACATGGACGATCTAAAAGAACAATTCGATTCTTTTTGCAAAGAAAAAAATGTAATTGATTTAACAAGAGGAAAGCCGTCTCCAGAACAGCTGACTCTATCTGAAGAGCTCGATGGTATTTTAGATGGAAATTTTCTTCAAGACGGCATTGACATAAGAAACTACGGTGAAATAAAAGGCTTGCCTTCTGCCAGAAAGCTTGGCGCTGAGTTATTGGATTATTCTGAAGAATATATTCTTGCTTCCTCAAATAGCAGTTTAACTCTGATGGGTAATCTTTTGTCAGCCTTTCTTTTTAATGGCAGCGGGGATGCTCCTTGGAATGAATTGGAAAATATTTCAATAATTTGTCCAGTCCCTGGTTATGATCGTCATTTTGCACTATGTGAAAAACTTGGGATCAAGATGATAAAAGTTCCACTAACAGGAGATGGTCCCGACATGAATATAGTTGAAGACTTAGTAAAGAATGATGACAGCATTAAAGGTATTTGGTGCAACCCAAAACATTCAAATCCTACTGGAGAAATATATTCCAATGATACCGTTAAGAGAATTGCCAATTTGCCACTGATCGGTGCTTCTGATTTCATTGTTCTTTGGGATAATGCTTACGCAGTTCATGATTTTGCAAACTCAAAAAAGCTTCCTAGCATTCAGGACATCTCTCAGGAACTTGATACCTTTGATAATGTGGCTACTTTTGGCAGTACCAGCAAGATAACTTTTGCCGGCGGGGGAGTAGCTTTTTTAGGAGCTTCCGATAAATTAATGAGCTTATTTCTTGATTACTTTTCAAAATTCAATTTCAGTCCAGATAAGGTCAATCAAGCAAGACACGTTAGATTTTTAAAGGATAGAAAAGGCATAGAAGCTCATATGAAAAAACTAGCTGACGTCATAAGGCCTAAATTTGAGCTAGTGGATAAGTATCTGAATTCTTTACCCAAGGGATTGGCTTCTTGGACAAAACCAACTGGAGGATATTTTATATCCTTTGACTCAAAGCCTGGACAAGCATCAAAAATTTTTGATTTATGTAAGACTGCAGGGCTTAATCTAACTCCTATAGGATCTGCTTTCCCTTACAGAAGAGATCAAGAAGATAGCAATATAAGAATCGCGCCAACCTACGTGTCAATTGATGATCTTGAAAAGGCAATGCAAATATTTGTGTGTTGCGTGAAATTGGCAGATGAAGAGGAGAAAAACTTAGTTTCTTGAAGTTTCTCTTACTTCATAAGATTGGCCTTTGAAAGGCCCAAAAAATTCTTTCACATCAGGATGATCAACTGGAGAGTTTGAGTCGTCAGCTATAAGATTTTGCTGAGAGACATAAGCTGTATAAAAAACATCATCGTTTTCGGCGAACACGTGATAGAAAGGTTGATCCTTTCTAGGTCTTATTTGTTGAGGAATGCTTTGATACCACTCTTCGGTGTTATTAAACTCAGGATCAACGTCAAAAATTACACCTCTAAAGTCTAGGTATTTATGTCTGACAACTTGTCCTATGGAATAATTGGTTTCGATAAGTTCTTTCATTGATAATTTCATTCTAACATCTTTTTAATGTGGGCTTTGTCAAAAAAATCAACCTTTGTGAAACCCTTGTAAATAATCATTAGATTGCATTTCAGTTAGTCTACTTAAGGTCCTTTGAAACTTATCTGCAAGCCTTGTACCGGTGTATATTTCATTAGGAAGGGGGTTAGATAGAAAAATTACCTTAACGTTTCGGTCGTAACATTCATCAATAAAAGCTATAAATCTTCTTGCTGTATCTTCTTCTTCAATTACATCTAGATTGGAAATAAAAATTGTATGAAACTCTCTTGATAACTCGATGTAGTCTGATGAACTTCTTGGAGAGTTAAAGATCACATCAGCTGAAAAATGAATAATGTCATTTGCAGAATCTTCAAAAGCAATCTTTCTGTCTAAAATATCTATGGCATCTGGCCCAGAATTAGTTCCTTTAGATAACTGAAGAAATAATTCATTGAAGCTATTTATCTTTTCAGAATCTATAGGAGAGAAATAAATACCGCTCTTTTCTAGCTCTCTTAATCTGTAATCTGTTACTGACTCTAAACATACAACTTCGCAATGATTTTCAATTGCTGATATTGCTGACATAAAAGATTTTCGTTGTAGTCCGCCCATGTAAAGATCGCTAGGTTTGATGTTTGAAGTGAAAACCATTTTAACTTTCGAGGCCAGCAGCTTTTCTAATGATCTACCGAGCAACATAGCATCACCGATGTCTTCAACATAAAACTCATCGAAGCAGATAAGGTCATAATCTCTTTCTAATTCTGAGACTACGAGACTCAAAGGATCAGTTTTACCAGATAGTTCAGCTAACCTTGCATGGATAGACTGCATGAATCTATGGAAATGTTGACGAATCTTTTTCTCAGTCCTTACGGAATCAAAAAATAAATCCATAAGCATTGTTTTGCCTCTTCCAACACCGCCATATATGTAAACACCTTCTAAAGAATTGGTAGATTTTTTGAAAAGCCCTTTAATATCTTCAAGGATTCCATCCTTAGCTATATTTTCAGAGAGGCTCTCAAGTATTTCGACAATTTTGAGCTGATCAGGATCCTTTTGAAGGATTCCTGATTCAACTTGAGCTAAGTATTCTTTTTTCAGAGTTAGACTTTTTTATGTACTGAAATCTCAGGAGCTCCAGCCATAAAAGGCGCTAACGCCATTCCAAGCGTTTTGAAATGTTCTGTTTGCGAATGACTTTGATGAGCCTCTTCAGTTTTATAGAGTTCCATCATCATAATGGTTTGAGGATCATCGGTCTCATGCATTTCATAGTAAAAACAATCAGGCTCATTATCAGCTACTGCTTGAACTAATTTACCCATGGCTTCTATAAAGTTATCTCTATCCCCGTCTTTTATTTTTAATTTAGCTATTACTCCAATCATTATTTATCCTCATTGATTTAAATTGATTTAAGATATCAAAGTATAACCATTTAATACTCAAGGAGAAATCATGATTAAAATTTGGGCTACGCAAGGTTCAAGAGCCATAAGACCAATATGGACTGCCGAAGAGATGGGATTAGATTATGAACTGACGATGATGCCATTCCCACCGAGAGTTTTTATGAAGGAATATCTCGATGTAAACATGTTGGGCACAATTCCTTATCTCACTGATGGTGATGTAAAAATGACTGAATCAGTAGCTATGGCGCAATACTTAGTAGAAAAGTATGGTCCGACAGATTTAAGAGTTTTACCAGATGAACCAGATTATCCATCTTATCTAAATTGGTTATTCCATTCAGATGCAACCTTAACCTTTCCTCAAACTGTTGTTCTTAGATATAAACTTCAAGAACCCGGAGTGGCTGATGCTGCAGTTGATGGTTACAGTAGGTGGTTTGTATCTAGATTGAAGTTACTGGAAACAACATTGGAAGATAGAGAATATCTATGCTCTGATAGGTTTACTATCGCAGATATATGCGTGAGTTATGCTATTACCTTGGCAGATTCTTTGGGTATTGAACAAGCATTTAAACCTAATATTAAACGCTGGACAGATATGCTTTTTGAAAGAGCGGCCTACAAAAAATCTATGTCTTTCAAGCACGAGGAATAAATATTTAAGTCAAGCTTTAGATTTAGGTCTAAAAAATAATATTATTCCTGTGATTGAGCTGACCAAAGCAAGGATCGAGAAGATTTTTAAAAAAAGATTATTAATATCATCTCTATCGCGCCAGTCCATGATGTGGAGCCCCCACATTAAATCCCAAAGGCGCCATTCAAAAGTTCGAATGGCTACTATTTTTCCTAAACTTGGATCAACGTATACATTTACTTTTTTATCAGAGGAATCTAAAGAGGATAATTTATATAAGGGAAGGTTTCTCCCTCGAAACTCACTCCCTCTTTTTTCTTCTGTAATTTCCTTAACTGAAATTGGTTTTAGGTAAGTTTTTTCTATCACTAATTCTTTTGCTTCATCAAAAGAAATTCTGCTTATTTTCTGTGGTGTAATTTGCTCAACTGATTTCAGATAATTTTCTCCTCTTATCTGATCAATTTTATTAAAAGAAAAGAATATTCCTGAGATAGTCCAAAGCAAGAGTTGGACTGAAACAACTAAACCAATAAATTTGTGAACTTTGCGGTTAGAAACGTTCAAATTTTTTTCGGAGGCATTGGAATTAGAATAGATGTTTTATTTAAGTAACGTTGGTATTCCTCATTACCTTTCCATTGTTTTCTTCCTCTTGCCTCAAGAAGACTAACGCCGCTTATTCTTGTAAGTTGAATAAAAACAAAGATGGGTGATATCAATGCGAAATATAACCATCCTTCAAGCGATGGAAGGGCAACAATAGCAACACCAAACCATAGCAATATTTCACCGAAATAATTCGGATGCCTTGACCAGGACCAAAGGCCAGTTGTAATGAATTTATCTTCATTTTCCTTTTTTGCTCTAAATTTTGTTTTTTGATTGTCTGCAATAACTTCTATCAGAAATCCAGTTAACCAAATTAAAAAACCAAAGATATGGATGACATTAAAACTTACTTCTTTAGGAGAGCTAATAGCAGCTAAAGCAGCTCCTAGAGATAATAAAACCCACAGACCTTGCACATTCCAAGTCATGAAGAACCATGAAAATTTAGTTTTCATTATTGTAAATCTTTTATCTTCTCCAGCTTTTCTTACTCTCCAAAATAAGAAAGATCCTAGACGAATTGCCCAAATAGAAATCATTAGGGCTAATAAAATATTTATTAAAGACAAGTTTGGACTCAGTGCCACAGATAAAATTGATATCGATATAAATGTGAGGCTTCCGGTTAAATCAAAGAAATGTTCAGTTTGATTTAAATAAGAAGGAATAAAGATTACATATTGAATTACAAAAATTATTAATGCACAAAATCCGAATAATGGTATCCCCGATATAGTGAGTGAATTTAAGCTGCATACCCACGCCACTAAGAGGGCAACCGCAAGAGTTACTGCAGTGCCGATATTTGATTGAGTTCTATTCATAATAAAATTCTACTATAAGACTTGATTTGGCGGCTTATTTAGATGATATTATTTTATGAAAGTGGAGAAAAGAATGAAAAACTTAATAAACAAAATTTTATTTTCAGGTATGTTGTTACTTTTAAGCTCAACTGCCTTAAGTTATTCAATTTCTGGAGATTCTTTTAAGGCAAACCTAGAAATTGATACCATAAACTTCGGTAAAGAATACGCAGTCATTTCTGCTTCTGGAAGAGCCGGGGAATACGGAGCAGTTTATGCTGATTACAAATTAATGCCATCAAACGACCAAAGAAATTCTGGAACCATATCTGGGTTGGCAAGAGCCATTAACGATGATGGAGTCCTCACAGGAGCAAATCTTACTGGTGTGTACAAAAGAAATGGCGGAATTATCAGTATTTATATGCTCGATGAATTAACAAATGGAGTGATTCATTATGTCGAAGGTACAATAAATGTTGTCACTAAAAAAATAGAAATTGAGGTTTATCCTAAATAATTGGAGATAATTATGATGAATTCAAAAATTTGTGAACTTTTAGATATAGAGTTTCCGTTAGTTGCTTTTACACATTGTCGAGATGTTGTAGTTGCTGTTTCTAAAGCTGGCGGATGCGGAGTTTTGGGAGCAGTTGGCATGTCTCCTGAGCAATTGGAAAAAGAATTAAAATGGATCGATGACCACATTGATGGAAAACCATATGGGGTAGATGTTCTTATTCCAAACAAAATGGTAGATCAAAGCGAGAAGTTTGATGCGGACAAATTGAAGAACATGATTCCACAAGAGTATGCTGACTACCGAGCCGATATTTTGGAAAATCATGATATTGAGGCCGCTGAACTAAGAACTATTGATACAGCTGGATCCAGTTTTGCTCAGAATACAAAAGCAGATGGTGCTAAAGCTCTTTTGGATGTAGCTTTTAGCCACCCAATAAAACTTATAGCTAACGCCTTAGGTGTTCCACCCGATTGGATGCTTGAGATGGGAAAACAAAATGATGTAAAGGTTGCTGCATTGTTAGGAACTGCTCAACATGCAATTAACCAGGTAAAAGCAGGCGTGGATATTCTTGTGGTTTCAGGAACGGAAGCAGGAGGGCACTGTGGAAGTGTTTCTACAATGGTGTTAATTCCCGAAGTACATAAGGCAATTCAACCTTATGGTGATGTTCCAATTTTGGCAGCTGGAGGAATCGTTACTGGTCAACAAATGGCTGCAGCCATGGCCATGGGTGCATCAGGTGCATGGTGTGGCTCAGTATGGTTGACTACTGTTGAATCAGAAGTGCCTCCAGTTATAAAAGAAAAAATGGTAGCTGCAAACTCAAGCGAGACGGTTAGATCTAGAAGCAGGACAGGTAAACACTCTAGACAGTTAGTATCTCCGTGGACAGATGCTTGGGAGTCCGATAAAGCCCCCGATCCTTTACCAATGCCTTTACAGCCGATGGTAGCCGAACCGGCTCTCCAGAAAGTTAATAAACTTGCCGAAGGTGGACATGAAGGCGCTAGAGAGCTTTCTACTTATTGGGTAGGTCAAGGAGTAGGTCTTATGAACGCAACAATATCAGCTAGCGATGTTGTACAAGAATTCAAACAAGACTTTATCTCTGCATATGAAAGACTTACGAATTTCGTTAACTAACTTCACAAATTTAAAAGAGCAATAGATCTTTATCTACTGCTCTTTTCTATTTAAAAAACTTTGAAAAATTTTCTAAATCTTCTCTTTCGGTCCTAAATTGATTAACTGGATCACTTTCATCTTCGTATCCGAGCGCTATACCGCACCATAGAGTTTCATCTTCAGGATAATCGACATGCTCCCTTACAAGCTTTGGAAGTTCAGCCCAAGCTTCTTGTAAACAAGTTGCTAAACCGTTTTCAATAGCCAATAAGCAAACATTTTGAATAAAATGTCCCACATGGCCCCAACCGTTTGGACCGACACAATTTTTTACTGTTATAAAAATCCCAACAGGAGCTCCAAAAAATTCATAATTTTTTCTTCCCTGGGCCATCATTTTCTCTGTATCGCCTTTTTCAATGCCTATGGCGCCATACATAGCCCAACCTACGGCTCTTCTTCTTTCTTTGTACCAGTCAGGCATTTCTTTTGGATACACTAAATATTCTTGCCCATCCATTTTGCCTTGATCGTATCTGGAAGTAGCTTCATTAACTAGTTTGTCTCTTGCATCGCCAGATAAAACATAGACATTCCAGGGTTGTGTATTCACTCCGGAAGGCGATTGCTTTGCTATTTGTATGATGTTCTTAACAGTCTCTAAATCAACATCCCTATCTTTAAAAGCTCTTGCAGAGTGCCTTTTCTTTATAGCTTCTGATACTGTCGTCATGATTTACTCCTATTTGATTAAGCTAAATTTCTTATAAAAAAACTTTAATTATCCGTACAACTGTATTAATGTAATTTGGTACATTTGTACTATACATCGAAAAACTAAGGGGAGTTATGATGAATAAGAGATTAATTAAAGTTTTTTTTATTAGTTCCTTAATATTTTCACCTCAATTTTCTTTTGGACAAAGTGATTCAGATGAGTCAGTCGAAGAAATGGTAGTGACAGCAACATTTAGGGAAACCACAGTAATGGATACAGCTTTGTCAGTTGATTCTGTAAGTCAAGATAAACTGGATCAACTTGGGGCTGACAGCCTTGAGGAAGTTTTTAGATCGGTTTCTGGTCTAAATCTTTATTCAGAAGGGGTTGGAAGAAGTAGGATAATCATCAGAGGTATTAGCGGACAAGCTAGTAACTATCCAGGTGGACAAATGGGAGCTACAACTGGGGTGTACATTGACGATGTGCCTATGTCATCAGTAATGTCTCCAGAGTATGCTTCAGCTGGAGATGCTTTTGATTTACAAAGGATTGAGGTCTTAAAGGGTCCTCAAGGAACTTTATTCGGTGAATCTTCTCAAGGTGGAACAGTAAGATACATTTATAACAAACCTAACCCAGATGAGTTTGAATCTACTGTTCGAATGAAAGGAATGAGCGGAGCTGATAGTTCATCATCTTACAGGGTAGATGCTCTTATTAATTTCCCGTTTTCTAATGACGCTACTGACGGTGCTGTGAGAATTAGTGGTTTTCAAGGAAAAAGAGGTGGATACATTGATTGGATTACAGTTGACAATAATGAACCTGACTGGAACGACGCTTCAACAAGTGGTGGTAGGTTATCGGTCCTCGCCGAAACTGAGAACCTAACTTTCCAATACTCAAGTATTTTTGGAAATACTAATGGAAATGGAAACAACATGTCCTACTCGCCTCCTACAGCTGCAAATCCTTTCTTAGATAATAAATCGATCATCCCTCCTTATTCTGCAGCAGGAGCTTTAGCAGCTGGTTCTTATGTAGGACTAGCAGCGCCAGCAGCTAAATATTATGTTGGTGCTAACGAAGTGGATCCTCATACTCCCGGTAATGATGAAGAATATCAAGTGCATTCATTTAAATTTGAGGTTGATACTGGAGCTGGAACTTTCAGTTCTATAACTTCTTACTTGGATAGATATGTTCAAAGGAGAACTCCAACAAATACAGAAGCTGCATTCGTAATAGATATTTACACAGGTGGTTTGAATGTAAACTTTGCAAGAGGTGTATTCGATAGCTCAGGCGCAGAAAATTGTTTCATCCCTTGTAATGGAGCAGCTTTTGTTCCTTTCTTTGGAGAACAAAATGCATCGTTTACAAATGTATTTATGGCTCCTTTCCCAGATGGAGGATCAGTTTCTTCATATAATCCAAAAGTATCAGGAGCAACTGAAAGAGTTACTCAAGAATTTAGATTCACATCTGACGCCACTGAGGATCTTTTTTGGGTTGTTGGAGCATTCTTTAAAGATACTACTGACAAAAGACTTACAGATTTAGCAATAACATATTTCTCACCTGAGAGAGCGGCTCTAGGACAAGCTACAGTGGATGAAAACGGTGATCCGTTGCCTACAGAATCAATTGGTCCAAGTTTAAAAGCTGATTTTGAAAGTCCTGATACAGAATTACAGGAAATATCTGTTTATGCGGATATAACTTACGAGATAGATCAAAACTGGTCTGTAGCTGCCGGAGTAAGGCTAACAAATCTTGAAAAAACTTTGACCATAGGTGCATCTACTTATGATTTTTCAGAGGATAATGTTTCTCCTCGTTTCAATGTATCTTGGAATGATGGAAGTAATCTGGTTTATCTAAATGCTTCCACAGGATTCAGACAGGGTGGTGTAAACGGTGCTCAATTATATAATTTAAGAAACTGGGCAGTATTTAATGAATTTACACCAGGTTTTATTCCTCAAGAAAAAATAGATTATGCTAATAAAGTTCTGACATTTGATGGAGATCAATTGTTGAATACTGAACTTGGGTATAAGGGAAGTTTTAATGACGACACTATTCAGCTAATTCTATCTGTGTACTCACAATCGATAACAGATTTTGCAGTTTACGTAGAAGACTATAGTCTTGATGCGGTAGGGTTCCCTTATATTGCTAATATTGGAGATGGTTCATCGTCAGGAGCAGAAATGGCATTGAATTTCTTGCCAACCTCCGAGCTTTCAATTGGAATCATAGCCTCATCTAATCAGACAAGTGTTGATACTGCTTACCCTGGATACGATGGAAGTATAAAAATTGCCAAAGACAGTAAGTTTCTCCATGCTCCTGAAACTACTTATGGATTTAATATTGATTATACTCATGATATCGGGAACGGAAATTTTGGAAGACTGTATCTTGATCATTCATTTGTAGGAGAACGGTTTGCTGATTCAACCAACCTTACTACCCTTGGTGAATATGAGGTTTCGAATATTAGATATTCATTTATAGGTGCAAACAACATCACAACTACTTTGTTTGTAAATAACTTGATGGATTCAATTTTTGTTACTAATCAACGTGACTTCACCTTCGGTTTTGGAGGAATTGGTTACGACTATGGTCGTCCGAGAGAACTTGGAATAAGCGTCCAGTACAACCTTAACTAAAAACTCTAATACCCCTAGAGTGTATACACCCGATTTTGTTTGGTAAGCAAAATCGGGTGTAAAATTTAGGCATGATAGTTAAAACCAAATCTGGCGAGATTGAGGGCGCTAAGGAAGATCTTTATTATTCTTTTAAAGGCATTCCTTATGCAGAACCACCTATAGGTAAGAATAGGTGGTTGGCTCCAAAACCCATAAAACCTTGGTCAGATGTAAAAAGCTGTAAAGAATTTGGTTCTATTTGCCCACAAAACGAGCTTGTTTATGATAAAGAGGCTACTGCAGATTACGAAACCGGATCAAACCAAAGTGAAGATTGCCTTACTTTAAACGTATGGACTTCTGAACTTGATTCCAACAAACCAGTTTTAGTTTGGATTCACGGTGGAGCTTACTTTTTGGGTAGCGGAGCAGACTGCCTTTCTGATTCAGGAGATATATGCAGAGATGGTAAATACGTTGTCGTAAGTATGAATTATAGATTGGCATGTTTTGGTTTTCTCCGTTTGATCGATCTTACCGATGGAAAAATACCATCCACTGGAAACGAAGCCCTTTTGGATCAAGTCGAAGCACTTAAATGGATTCAAGCAAACATATCCTCTTTTGGGGGAGATCCCAATAATGTAACTTTGATTGGTCAATCCGCTGGTGGACATAGCATTGGAACTCTTCTAGCAATGCCAGATGCAAAAGGTTTATTTCATAAAGCCATAGTTTGTGACGGTGGTTCGGAAACAATTCAGCCCAAGGAAGAGGCAAACAGATTAGCTTTGAAGTTATTAAACCAATGTAATATTGATCCTTCTGATGTTGATGCAATAAATTCTTTAAGCACAGAAGATTTAAAAGCATTTGATGCAAAAATGCAGGATCCTAATCATCCATATACTCAGGATTTAGACTTCGCAACTCAAGCTCATGCTAAACCCTGTATCGATGGAGTTCATATTCCAGATGAACCATTGAATCTTATTCGGGCGGGGTCTGCAAAAGATGTATCGGTTATTCTAGGCACAAGTGATTCTGAGGCGTTTGGCTACGACGAAATTTATCCTGGCCTTAGAGAATGGAATGTTGAAGAAGCTATTGAGTTTGAAATGAGAGATTGGCTAAGAAAGTCTAAGTTTTTAAAAATTTCAGAAAAATCTGCGCGAGAAGATATAAAAAAACTTTTCGATGCATACGAAGTTCATCTCTCAAGTAATGAAATGGATTCTTCACCGGCGGAATGCTTTTTGAAAATCAACGGACATAAGTGGTTTTGGGTTTCAACAATTAGGCTCGCTGAAGCGTTATCAAAGAATAGCAAACACGTTTACAACTATAATTGGACTTTTCCCGGTCCGCACGGAAGTCCATATCATGGCTCTTCATTGCCTTTCTTTCTTGATTACGTAGATTCTGAAGTTGGCAAACAAATGTGTGGAGAAAACGAAAGCGTTCAAAAGTTAAGCGCAATCATAAATAAAATAGTAGATAATTTTCTGACAAGCGGGAACCCAAACAAATCAGACGATGTGCCTGTTTGGCCAACTTACGATGACAGTATGGAAAGTTTATTGTTTGCTGAGACCATTGAAACAATTAAGGATTTCAATTCATCCTTAAGAAAGACATGGGGTCAAGTAGAAGAAAAAATTCCAGGCAATTTATAGAGTGAATCTGCCTGAAAAAGTATCCTTTTCAGTAAAAGCCTATTATGGATTAGGTCAGTTCTCTGTTGGGAGTTTTGGCATTATGTCCAGGCTGTGTCTCTTTTTCTTTTATAGTCAGGTTCTTGGCATTTCTCCAGCCTTAGTTGGATTTGCAACTGCCGTTGCAACAGTATTTGATGCCATTACTGATCCGATAATTGGATCAATATCGGATAACTTCAAATCAAAATATGGACGACGTTTACCTTTTCTGTTTGCTGGGACATTACCAACATCAATTTCAATATTCTTATTATTCAATCCTTTAGTGACCGGGGATGCAGCACTGTTCTATTGGCTAGTGTTCTTTTCATGTCTAACAAACTTCCTTTCTACCTTATTCGTCATACCTTATTTTGCTGTGGGAGCAGAAATAACTGAAAATTATGATGAGAGAGCATCGGTTGTAGCTTTTAGGAACTTTTTCTATTTCTTTGGTCAAGCTTTCGTTATGTATCTGGCATATGGATATTTTTTCTTACCCTCTGAGGAGTTCACAAATGGTCAACTTAATCCCGCTGTATACGGACCTTTCTCAGTAGTAGTAGCAATGTTGTTTCTGGTTACTTCGGTAATAAGTATTTTTGGATTTAAAAATCACATTCCCAATAATTATCGAGGGAATATGGAATCTTTCTCCTTTTCAAAGATATTCCTAACAATCTTCAGAGATATTTTTGAAGCTTTGAGCAATTACTCTTTTCGTATGTTATTTTTTGGAAACGTCTTTTTAACTATCTCTGCAGGTATATCGTTTACCCTTGAGCTCTATGCTTTAACTTTTTTTTGGGGGCTCTCTGGAGAGCTAAGTCTTCTTTTAGTTGGTCTTGCGTTTTATCCAGGAGCCTTTCTTGGCGTCTTTCTTTCTAATTATTTAATTCAGGCCTTCGAGAAAAGAAACGTTATGGTTTGGGGAATAATTTTATGGATTCTATTCATTGTCGTGCCAATCATTTTGAGTATGAATGGTTTATTTCCCGCTTCAGGAACAGTGACTTTAATTGTTTTACTTATAATATCCAAGATCATTCAAGGCTTGGTCATCATACCGCCGGATGTAGCCTTCAATGCTGCTATGGCAGATACTGCTGATCAGCAAGAACTGGTTAATAGCAAAAGGCAAGAAGGCATATTTTTTGCATCCGCCTACTTTTCTATTAAAGCTTCTTATGGAATCGGAGCAGCAATTGCAGGTGTAGCACTCTCAATAATCGGTTGGCCAACAGGATCTGAAGCTGAAATCACCGACCTTAACATTTATAACCTAGGTATTATCTTAGGACCAGTGGTTGCAGTTTTTGGATTGATTGGAGGATTTATTTACTCAAAATACGACCTGACAAGAGAAAAACATGAACAGATCAGGTCTCAACTGAAAGAAAAAAGAGGTTAATTTAAATTTCTTCTTTAAGGTGTCTAGACATCATTCCGCCATAGGCAACAGAAGTCCATCCGCCATCAACCACAATGGTTTCACCAATTACATAATTACTCGCTTTCGAAGCTAAATAAATACAAGATCCTCCAATATCCTCCTTATTTCCAACTCTATAATTAGGTACGAAAGCCCCGAGAACTTGAGGATTATCTCTTGCCATTTCATTCATATCAGTAGGAAAAGCACCAGGAGCAATTCCATTCACATAGATATTTTTTTCTACTAAGACTTTACCCAAACTTCTTGTCAAATGAATTAATCCAGCTTTTGAAGCTGTGTAGGGATAAGAGTCATAATCTGCAATGCCAACTCCATCTATTGAAGCAATGTTTATTACTTTCGATGGATCATCCTTGGTTGCATTTGCTTCCATAAGCGGAACAAGTTTCTGAATTAAAAAAAATACTGATTTTAGATTTAAATTAAAAGTTTTATCCCAGCCTTTTTCAGGAAAGCTTTCAAACTCCTCATGCCAGCCCGTAGCAGCATTATTGATAAGAACATCCAAATGACTTTCGTAAGAGTTTATTTCTCTTACTAAATGATCAACTCCTTCCATTGACGATAAGTCGTTTTGAATTCCTACACAATATCCATATTCACTCAATTCTTCTGCAGTCTTAGCAACGACATCTCCATGTCTAGCAGTAATGTAAACTTTTGAACCAGATTTAACGAAGACTTCAGCTATCATCCTACCGATTCCTTTTGATCCTCCGGTAACTAAGACGACTTTATCTTTTACGTTAAATATTTCTTCAATCATATCAAACCTTTAAAAAAGACCATCTTCCCTAACAGCATTAAATGAATATTTCATTGAATCAATAATCTTTGAAACATCACCATCCGAGTGAGCATCACAGATGAAAGATAATCTTACTCCAGGAACAATTACATCCTGACCAAGGAGATGAAGATAGAATTCATTTTCTGCCTGCTTATGCATCCCGCCATAATAATTCTTGATATCGAAACCACTATTAATTGGTTCTCTTTGGAATTTCATGTGAAATTTAGATCCTGCATTTAAAATTTGCGCAGGGTAATCATTCTTTTCGCAGAAATCATTAATCTCGTTAGCAAGTCTATTTCCTTTCTCCATTAGAGAAGGATAAATAGTATCTTTATGTTCTCTCAAATAAGAAAGTGCAGCTATACCTGCTACCATAGAGAAAGGATTACCATTGAAGGTCCCACCATGAAATATTCTTCTTTCTCCGCCTTTTCCGCTGAAGACAGCCATAATATCTTCTCTTCCAGCAACAGCCCCGATAGGAAATCCGCCACCAAGAATCTTCCCATAAGTAGCTAGATCAGCTTTAATTCCATAGTATCCTTGAATCCCTCCGTAATCTACTCTGAATCCAGTCACAACTTCATCGAGGATTAATAAAACGTCGCATTCAGTACAAACATCTCTTAAACCCTGAAGAAAATCTTTATTATTCAGGCGTGGATTTGAATTTTGTGAACCTTCCAAAATAATGGCAGCAAGGTCATCTTTATTCTTTCTGATCATGTCATAAGCTGCTTCATTTCTATAAGGCAACAACATTAGAGTTTCGTCTTTGATAACGTTACTTATACCAGCAGAAGCATACATTCCATTTGGTTTTGCATTTGTTCCTTCTTCGTAAGTTGCAAAGAGAAGGGCATAATCATGTCCTCCGTGATAAGCGCTATCAAATACTCCTATTTTCGATTTACCGCTAAAGGCTCTTGCTGCTCTCATGGCATACATTGTTGCCTCAGTCCCAGTATTTGCAAATATAACTTCCTCTGCACAAGGACTGGCTTCAGTTAAAAGCTCTCCTAATTCAAACTGTTGATCTGCTGGAAGACCAAATAACCATCCTTTTTCCATTTGAGCACTTAAAGCGTCTTTGATTACTTCATGATTATGTCCAAGTATTATCGGTCCAAATCCCATTGTTGTGTCAATATAGGTATTTCCATCAACATCTGTCATGGTTCCACCACTGGCACTATCTATGTAAATAGGATGAGGTAGCTTTACAGTAGAAATTACTTCTTGAGCAACTTTTTTTCCTTTATTTTTAATCTCAAAAGATTTTTGAGTTCTTTCTTTTAATTTTTTTCTGATTTCTTGGGAATTTTTCCCTTCTAAAATCAGTTCATCAATTCTTGCTGCATCCATATTTAACCTCTCCAATTCCAGCTAAAGATAACCATTAATTTTAATTATTGAAAATAATTCGTACAAATGTACTATAATGTCAAAACTGACATAAAACAATTAAAGATTATCATGAAAAAATACGATTTAGTCATTCAAAACGGAACCATCATAGATGGCAAAAGAACACCTAGATTTAAAGGGGACATAGGTATTGTAGATGGCGTTATTGAAACTATAGGTAAGGTAGATACTGGAAATGCTAAGCAAGTTATAGATGCTGAAGGAAAAATTGTTGCCCCTGGTTTTGTTGATCTGCACACTCATTTTGATTCACAAGTTTTTTGGGATCCCTGGTGCACAATGAATAGTTGGCATGGGATTACGACTGTTACCATTGGTAACTGTGGTTTTGGATTTGCCCCTTGCAAGGAAGAAGATAGAGACGCTTCAATGAAAACAATGGAGAGAAATGAAGCCGTTAGATTTGAAACTATGAAAGAAGGAATGCCTTGGGATTGGGAATCTCATCCTGAATTTATGGATAGCATTGAAAGAACTCCAAAAGGTGTAAATATGGCTACTTTCACACCACTCGGTCCATTAATGATGTATGTAATGGGTAAAGAGGCTGCAAAAACAAGAAAATGTAACGATGAAGAAAGAAAAGAAATTTGTAGGCTCATTGAAGAGTCAATGGAAGCTGGTTCTTTAGGGATTTCTGCCCAAAGACTTGGCGAAAGCTCCGTACAACGAGACTCTGATGGCACCCCAATGATTACTGACCTAATGGATGAAGATGATTTTATTGAATTTGCAAAGGTCCTAAAAAAGCTTGGCAGAGGATTCATGCAAGTTCTTGGCGGTGATTTTGACTTTAATGAAAGACTTATGGAAGCTTCTGGCAGACCAATGATTTGGAATGCATTAGTGACTATTGCTGATCAACACGGACTTACTTTTGGGAGCCTTTGGGAAATTACTGATTGGATTGAAAAATGCAATGCAGAAGGAAAAAGAGTTGTAGGTCATGCTGTAACATGTCCAACTGACTATCAATTCCAATTAATTGACTTTAATTTATTCGATAGCGATCCCGATTGGAGAGCCGTTACAACCGGAAGCCTAGAAGAAAAAATGAAAAATATGGCGAATCCAGAATTAAGAAAGCCTCTCAAAGAAAAATACAATCCAAGCCATACTTTCATCGGAGCAATGGCAGTAAACATCCACGAGCTTAGATATGGAGAAGGAGACAATATAGAAGTTCACAATAAGTATGAAGGAAGAACAATTGATGAAATAGCAAAAACAGAAAATAAACATCCCATTGATGTTTTTCTTGATATATCCATTTCAGAAAATCTTTCTTCGAGATGGGTTACACCACCTCAAAAAATTGACATGGAAGGAATGAGTAGATTAGCAAATCATCCTTTCTCAGTGCCTGGATTATCTGATGGAGGTGCTCACGCTAAATTCTTGACTGCAGGATGCTATCCAACTTATTTTCTTGCTACCTTGTGTAGAGACAACAATGTGATGAGTTTAGAAAAAGCACATTGGAAGTTATCAGCTTACCCCGCTCAAGTCGCAGGCATTAGAGATAGAGGTCACCTAACTGAAGGTTATGGTGCCGATATTGTAATTTATGATCTAGATGAATTAGAGATCTTTCCAATGGAAAGACTTCATGACTTTCCAGCCAACGATTGGAGGCTTGTCCAAAAAGCTAAAGGTTATAATTACATTATTGTAAACGGTGAAGTTACATTTAAGGACGGAGAATGTTCCAATGAGACTCCTGGATTATTCTTAAGAAATGGATCTGCAAAAGGCAAAAAAGTTAATTTAAAAACAGTTGATGCAGCTTAGAGTAATTTAGAGTTTCTTTATAAAATATATTAAAGTTTTATCTTACTTATGGATAATCCGGAAACAAAAAGCCCAGCAGAACTAAGAATCATAGAGGAGATTCAAGATCTTGGATTATCTGATTACGTTGCTGAACTAGATGAAAGAGGCTTTACCGTTATTCCTCCAGAGATAGCATGTCCTAACGGGCTCGATAAAAGATTGCTGGAAGAAATACTCAGAGTATCTGAAGAGAGAAGCGGTATAAAACCCGATTTGAAAAATGGCTCCACTCATAAAAATTTTGGAGCAACTGAATTGGCTGAAAAAAATAAAGAGCTTGGTCTTGGAGTTGAATCTACAGATGGTATTTCCAATGATTCACCTATAGGTGAATTCCTTCCATCTTTGATTTTTGAAGGACAGGTTTTCGAAGACGCTCTAATGAATCCAGTCTTACTGGCTATGTCAACTTATTTACTGGGATATCAATGTGTATTGTCTAGTATGACTGCATTTGTAAAAGGTCCAAATAAAGTTAATTTAGACTTGCATTGTGATACTTTATTGCCAAATCCTTTACCTGATCATGCTTTAGTTTGTAACTGTACTTATGCGTTAACGGATTACAATAAAGAAAATGGTTCTATCGCTTTTGTGCCCGGCAGCCATAAAAAAAACAGAGCCCCAAATAAATCAGAAACTACATTATCTAAGGATAGCAATGCAATTCATGTAGATGCAAAGGCAGGCTCTCTGATAATTTTCCATGGTGCTTGTTGGCATGGTGCGTATAACAGAACAGCAAAAGGACTGAGAGTTACCATGCCTGTTTTAATGGCAAGAACTTATATGCGAACTGAGGAGAATTTATGCGAAATTGTTCCTGATGAGATGCTAAATAGAAATGGTCCAAGATTTCCTATTCTTATGCAACAAGGCCACTTTTATTCCGTAACAGATTATAGAAAGCAACCGGAAAGAAAAGAAAAAATGTATAAATTTTACGAAAGTTACAACAAGTCCATAGATGGAGTTCTTGATTCTGGCCCTGATCTAATCGACTCATACAGCTAAATCAATGTATCCAGGAAAGTGGGCTGAACTTTTTCCAGATAAGCCAGCGATAATCAACAGCGAAACAGAAGAAACATTAACTTTCAAACAGTTAGAAGCAAGGTCTAATCAACTTTCTCATTATTTTGAACAAAATAATATTAAAAAAGGAAGTCACGTAGTTATTTTTTCAGATAATGATATAAAGTTCTTTGAGATAGCATGGGCTGCTTTGAGGTCAGGAATCTATCTTTCGCCGGTAAATCACTATTTAAAAGCAGATGAACTATCTTATGTGATCAATAACAGTGGAGCAGAAGCAATTATTTGTTCTAAAGATTTGGAGATAAATTGCCTAGAGGCGTTGAAGTCAGTAGACAAAAAAATAAAAAAAATATCTTTTAATGGCGATATTTATGGTTTTGAAAATTATGAAAGCGTCATAGAAGATTTACCCAATTCACCAAGAGAAAAACAACCCAGAGGATCTTTTATGTTTTATAGCTCAGGAACTACT
>LULK01000310.1_pt2 | contig 20403 bp, 17 predicted proteins | sample 728181 | NCBI WGS metagenome assembly LULK01 (sample SAMN03860291, study PRJNA289734) | marine metagenome | biome: seawater column; feature: ocean; material: water; isolation source: Red Sea water column Station 169 - depth 10m | place: Saudi Arabia: Red Sea | collected 2011-10-15 | depth 10 m | reverse complement strand
AGCTTAAGAAGCCTGAAAAGACTATTAAAAGCTTAAAAAATACTAATAAGAAGTTGAAAACTAAGCTTAAAAAGCCTGAAAAGACTATTAAAAGCTTAAAAAATACTAATAAGAAGTTGAAAACTAAGCTTAAGAAGCCTGAAAAGACTATTAAAAGCTTAAAAAATACTAATAAAAAACTAAAATCTAAACTTAAAGGAACTAATAAAAAGTCCAAAACTTCTTCAAGCGTTGGCACCAAAGCAGTAAAGCCAAAAGAATCTAAAAAAAATGGCGCTGTAGAAAAAAGTAATAATCAAAACAATACGTTTAGAACCGACCTAAGAAAACCAGTTGTTGATGTAAACGTGAAAACTACAAGTAATTAAAATATATGTTTATTCATTCACTCTTTTATATATCATAATATAGAAGAGTGAGTGTTTTTCATTTTACTAACTTATTACCTAAATAATAAGGAAGGTCATAAATTAGTAACATTATGTCGATACTGCTATCTTATGGTAAATTATGCAATCAATGGAATAGGAAGAATTGGAAAATTTGTTCTTAAGTTTCTTTTAGAATAAGCACCTGTAATAGTATCTTGATTTACCTCACTGGAACCTGGAAGTGAATAGTTGTAATGGATATCAGAAGTAAAGTCATAAAAAAAATCTATTGCTCCCATTGGGCGAATGGTACCCCACTCAGTTTTAAATTCCTCTGTTTCAAATAATATACCTGCTGCTAATTCTCCGCTTTCAAAAGTATCTGAGTCATATATTACATCAGTTGCAGGTCCGTCTACTGTCATACTTATAAAATCAGTATAATCAGATAGTCTTGTAATACCGTAAGTGAGTTTTCCAGATGGAGTAATATTTAATTTGCCATAATGATTTTTTGTTCTGAAATTTATTGTTGAAAAAGCTTGCTTACCATTTCTACGTCCAGATATCTTTCCTAAATAAATACTATCAATTTTTAAGGCACTTAAACCTACAACTGCATTTATATATTTGTTATCTTTTGTTGGAGTAATTCCATATAAATTTAATGTTAACGACTCCATCTCTGTATTTTGTTGAGAGCTATAAATATTTGATTTGTTATCTCCATAGCGTATAGCCCAGCCAAAAAATTTATTTTCACCAAATTTTCTATCTGCACCTATTGTTACTCCTTTTGCCTTAATACTTTTTGCATTTTCAAATCCTAATTTTTCAAAATTTGCAATGTAAATATCTCCTAAACTCCATGAGGACCATTTAGATTTTTTCTTATTTTTTTTATTTTTACTCACTAGAGATGCTACAGTTTTTTTTGCTTTTGGTTCAAGGTTCATTGCTAGAGCCTCTAATAAGGGATTAGGGTAATTTAAGTTAATGTTATGGCTCGTAAGATCTTCTTCATCTCTATTTCTTTTAATCCATTCAAATCTTTTAAAAATTGTAGAAATATTTAAAGCAATATTTTGTTTAGCTAATTCAACTTGTGAACCAATATTTGCGGTTGGATCCGATACACAAGCAACCAGACCATAAGGACATTCTAATTGGAATGAATTGATTTGATCTACACCAGCACCATTTTGTTCTTGTACTATATAAATTCTCATTCCATCAGCTGAAAAAGAAAATCCTCTTGGCTGACCAGTACCTTCTCTACCTATATAACTGTTAGGCCTTGGACCGCCACTAGAACTTTCTGTATCATTTGAAATTAAAACAAACATGGCATTTCCTGTTTTAGTAAACTCAATATCGTCCCCCCTGTCATTACCAGTTTCATCTTCTACACCAATTGTCATTAAATCCACTTGATGTATTTGTGTTTTAGAAGAAATATCAAAAGGTCCTGGCAAACTATAAGTAGTAACGACTGGAGCATTATTAGTATCATTTATCGTAAAAAGTTTTGTACCATCTGTGCTTAATGCAAAATTGTCTTCATGTGTGGAGGTAGAAAGAACATTAACAAAAGTTCTTGATGAAAATTCATTTGGTATGCTTAAATCAAATCTTGCGATATTGCCGTTATCAGCCGATATAAAAAATTTTGTACCATTATCTACGATATTTATGCCTATTAATTGATGTCTTAAAAGCAGAAACCCAATGCTTTCATTAACTCTAAAAGAGTCAATAGCACTACAATCCAAATTTGGTTTTCCAATCGTAGTATCTAGATCACTGATAACTGATGTCATATCAAAAGGTCTAAGAAGCCTATTCATAGAAAGATTGCCTTGTCCTTTGCCCCTTTGACTAAAATTTGTTGTAAAAACTATTAGACCATCAGTACTAAATACAACATCTTGCGGTTGTTCTGTTGAGTCTCTTACCAAATTATCATTGAACCCATCTGAACTTGTACATTTGCTGCTGTTATGAGATGGAATTCTTCCATCTAAAAATGTAACTGTCAAAGAAGCTGCAAAAGCTAGAGATGAAAAGAGAAATGCAAATAAAATTAAAAATATTTTAGGTTCAATTACTCCTTTAAATATTCTTTGCATAATCTTATTAAAATTTTTCATAAAAATATATTTTTCGCATAAAAATGAATTAATTAGTACAAATATGTACTCAAAATAGGTTTAAAAGAATGAGTTATTTCGCCTTTTTAATCAGATCTGTGTTAGCGATATTTATTGCCATACAAGTAATATCATCTCTTAACTTTTCGGCCCCCCAATTTAGTTCCTTCTCAATAGACTCTACAATAGTTTTTGGCGTTACTTCTGACATACCGTCTATGATTTTTTGTACTCCTTCTGCACCTAATTCTTCACCATTCTTTAAATAACCTTCTGTCACACCGTCAGTATAAACTACAAAAGTTTTATCTTTTAAATTTATAGTATTTGATTTTACCATCGACTCTGTAAAATATTTTACAATTCCAATGGGTGGCATATCTGATTTAATGTATTCATAGTTTTTATTTTGATCAAAAGTCAAAATGCTCTCATGACCAGCATTTATAAAAACTAATTCACCAGTTTTTATATTTAATTTTCCAAATACAGCTGTAACAAACATTCCTTTAAATTTAGCTTCAACCAATTCATTATTAACGCCAAAAACAACTTTTTCTAATGGAAATTTTAAATTAGTGAGTGTTCTAAATATGGATGATGCTTTTGCCATATACATACCTGCTTTGACACCTTTTCCTGATACATCGGCTAAAGTGAAAAAATATTCTTCAGGTGTAGCTCTTACTACATCAAAATAGTCTCCTGAAACATCTCTTGCTGGAACGTTTTTTGCAAAAATAAAGTTCTCAAATTTTGAGATATCTGGGAACAAGCTTTTTTGAACCCCTGCTGCTAATTCTCTTTCTTTTAATAATTTTGCTTCTTTTTGTAAATTAGCTAAAGCAATTTTGTTTTCCTCTATAAACCTAAAATAAAGCCCTGTTAAAAATGTTAAAGTGACAATAAATATTGGATAACTCATATCAACTAATTCAGATCTAAATTTATAAATAGAAAATCCAATTATTATGATTGCTAAAATATTTCCAAAAAAGATAGACAAGCTATATTTTGGTTTAATTTTTTGGGACAAAATAAATGTAATTAAGGCTACAATTATAGAAAATAATAATTCAAAAATATAAGTGTTCGGATTTCTTATTAAATAAGACTGATCTAAAATATTTTCTATAACATTAGCATGAACTTCTACTCCAGGTATAGTTACTCCTAATGGAGTTTTGACAAGATCGAAAAGTCCTTGTGCTGAAGCACCAATTAAAACATACTTATCTTGAAAAAAATCAGATTGAAATTTTCCATCATAAACATCACCTGCAGAGATGTACTGATTTTTATTTGACCTTTTATATTTAATCCAAATAATTCCATTAGGATCTGAGTCTACTTTATATGGTCTTGCGCTTATTCTTTTAATTCCAACTTCATTGAGTTCTACATAAATATTTTTTTGTTTTGATCCAACACGAACCATTTCTAATCCCATAGTTGGATATATTTTTTTATTAAATTGTACGATTAATGGTAAAGATCTTATGATCCCATCTAATTGGTCTAAAAAAGATATTGAACCTAATCCTGTAACATTCTTCTCTAATTTCTCAAGAGACCCAATTGAAAAAGGATAAGAATATGTAAATTGTTTTGGATCCCCACCTTTTGATAAAAATCTTGCTTTTGCCTTACGATCATAATTTGAATGTGAAGGCACATTACTTCCTAAAACTGCAATTACAGTTTTAGACTCTTTCAATTTTTCTGAGAAAACATCATCAGGGCCTTTTAATTTTTGAAGATCTGCTACATCAGATGGTATCAAATTATATGATTTAATAATTTCCTCAGGAGATTGTTTATCCTTTTCAGTAAAAAAAATATCAAAACCTATTGCCTTTGGATTGGAAGTATTAAGTTGATCAAGTATTTTTGCAAAAACATTTCTGTTCCATGGAAACTGTCCAAATTTACCTAAACTTTTTTCATCAATATCAATAATAACAACTTCACTATCTTTTTTTTCTGCAAATATTTTTTGATATTTTAAAGTGATTAACAATAATAGGATCAACAAAAAAATTAAATAATTTGTATATTTTTGCAAAAAAGCTTTCACAAAACAAATTTATATTTAATTTAAATAAAGTAAATAAGAGTTAAGGACTGTTAACTACTTCTTCTTTCTTCTCTTCTTCTTAGCTTTTCTTTTCTTAGCAGCTTTTTTCTTTTTAACTACTCTCTTCTTCTTAGCCACTTTCTTTCTAGGTTTTTTCTTAACTACTTTTTTCTTTTTCTTAGGTTTTTTCTTAACAGCTTTTTTCTTTTTCTTAGCAGGTTTTTTCTTCACAGCTTTTTTCTTCTTAGCTGGCTTTTTCTTCACTGCTTTCTTTTTAGTAGCTTTTTTCTTAGTTGCTTTCTTTTTAGTTGCTTTTTTCTTAGTTGCTTTCTTTTTAGTTTCTTTTTTCTTTACAACTTTTTTCTTTTTACCTTTTTTCTTTTCAGCTTTACCTTTTTTCTTTTTAGCTTTTTTCTTTTCGGCTTTAGCTTTTTTCTTTTTCTCAGCTCTGTCTTTTTTTATTGCAACTTTTTTCTCTTTGTCTTTTTGAATATTTTCTTTGATGATTGATTTAATTTCTTCTTTTTCAAAACCTAAAGATTTTAATTCTTTCTTTAATTGTTTTTTTAAAGCTTTTCTCTCAGTTTTTGTTTCACTTGGAGAAAGTTTAGCAACCCTTAAAGCTTTCATCTTTTTATTAAACTTCTTTAACTGATTTTTTGTTATCTTTTTTGCTTGACCAGGTGCTTTACCTTTAGTCATTGAAGTCATACTGTAAGGATTATCTAGTAAAGTTGAACCAAGATTATTTCCAACAAGAACTGCACCAGGTCTCATTCCTAAAGTGTTATTTTTTCCAGGACCAATTAATAAAGTATCTGTTTTTCCTTTTGAGACAATTGTTTGAAACTCAGTTCCTCTTGAACCCAGTGTTCCTTCTGGAACTTCTACTGTTAAACTGTCAGGATTTTTTTTACTAATAAGACCTGAGATAACTTTTAAACTTCCTTGTTTTACACTTGCAACAATTTTTCCATCATTAGTTGCTGGATCAAAAATAAATGTATCCATTACAACTTCTGAATCTTCACCAATAGTAAATGTAGATTGATCTAAAAGTAAAATTTGTGTGCCTGAACCAGCTCCAGCGACAATTGTTTCGTTTAAATAAATTTTGTCTCCAGCTTTTAATTCTCTTGTTTCAGTTTTAACTGTTCCAGAAATTGCTCCGACAATTCCAACTAACTGTTTTTCAATAGTTAGCTTTTCCTCAGAATGCGAACTCACACTCATCAAGAATGTTAAACCAAAAATTAATGACAATAGTTTTTTCATTTTTTCTGAAAACGTATCAAAATATTGAAAAAAATAAACATTTAAAAACTCAAAATGAGCGCTAAAAAAAGCGTCTTTATAAGGAAAAATGGAGAAAAATTGTTAATAAATTTTGATTAATTTAGTCTTAAAGACTTAGAAAAACTTAATGAAAAAGAATCGGCTATATAATCATAATTAAGCATATTCGCTTCAGAAATAAGTTTTTCATATGATAAATTTATAAATAAACTTCTATTTGGATCTATTGTTGGAAAAATATCTCCTATAGCTTTTGTTAACATGATATCGAAAGTATTGGTGTAATCTGATCGAATTTTATTAGAACTTACAGATGTATCTTCTCTTTTATAATCATTGAAACTCATTGCATTTCCAACTGCAATATAAGCCCAAGGGAAAGCAAAATTTAATCCAAAACTTACATCGTAAGTTTCATAATCATTTCCTGCATCAACTATTGCATCAGAGTCGCTATATCCCAAACCAATACTGGTTGAAATTATTTCTGTTAATATAAAGTCGTGACCTAAAGTAAAACTATGTCCGATGGTATTAGTTTCGTCTGCTGTAGTATCACTTGAGTTTCTATTCCCTTTAGAGTCTGAAAAAGCGTATCCATAACTAAAAGAATTTCTTTCACCAAAAGGTATAAAACCTCCTATACCCCACATTTTTGAAAAACTATCTGCATCAGTTTGATAATCCGATTTACTCAACATCAAATAAGGACTTAAACTAAAACCACCTAAAACAGTATCTAAAGCTAATGTAAGACCATAACTTTGATAGTCATCATCTCCTTCTTGGTGTTGTTCTGATTGTGAATGAGCTAAATTTATTAAAAAAGAAGATTCTTCTCCTATAGGTCTTGTAGCTGATAGACCAATACCTCCACTTGCTGTACTATCATATTTTGCAGAGTTGACACCTACAACTTCATCAGACTCTTCTTTTAATCTTGTTCTTGATACACTGTTAACATTATCAGTGTAAATTCCACCCCACGAAATATCAGCTGCTAAAGTCCATAAACTAGGTTCTCTATCTTTAAGCTCTTCTTCTATTTCTAATAAAGCTTCAAGATCTTCTGGGGCCAAATCTCTTCTAAGCTTCATGTCTTCTATGATAGTGTTTGCTTTTTCAGGTGAGTCCACTTGTACTAAAACAGACAACAAGTATAATTTGATTTCAACATTGTCAGGATAAAGCATTGTCAATCTTTCAAGTGTTGAAATTGTTTGTTTAAAGTTACCCATCTTTCCTTGTTGTTGAGCGTATTTTAAATTCAAATCTAGATCATTTGGCTTTTGTAAAATTTGCATATAGGTAATATTTTTTTCCGAAGAAAATACAGATGTTGTCACCAACAAGAATATTGTGACAAAAACAAATTTTAGTTTGTTTGGTTTAATAAACATAAAAAGTGGAAGATATTAAGTATATAATTTTTTTCAATTAATAATTTAATTAAAATAGTATTATTTTCCAATACTTATTACTGTTAAATCATCAGTTAACTTTTGATTTTTTGTCGTATCCATTACAGATCTCGTTATGTCGTCTAATTGTTTATTGGTATCTTTATTATAAGTTTCCTCAATAATATCGATTGAACCATCGATACCAATTTCTTTTCCCTCTTTATTTAAACTCTCAGACAAACCATCAGTAAAAGCATAAAATCTTGAGCCATTTAATTTCATTTTATTAATCTTATAAATACTTTTGTCTTTCTGTTTAATTACCCCCAAAGGTGGTGCTAAACTTTCAATCTGATTATATTTTCCATCATGATCTCTAACAACTGCTGGCTGATGTCCTGCATTTACCCATCTAATTTCATCTGTTATTAAACTATATTCTCCAACAATTGAAGTAACAAACATTCCTCCTGTTTTGGTGTTGTTTAAATCATTATTCATATGAAACACCATCTCATCAGGATCTACTTTTGACTGAGATAGAACCTCAAATAATGTAGATGCCTTTGCCATCACCATGCCTGCATGAATTCCTTTTCCAGCAACATCTGCAATTATAAAATAAATACTATCATTATGAGGGTAAAAGCTGAAAAAATCGCCAGATACCTCTCTTGCTGCAATGTTAATTCCATGAACAGGATAATTTTTTAAATTTCTTTTAGGTAAAAAATTTTCTTGAACTTTGACTGCAAGTTTTACCTCTTTTGAAATTCTTTCCCTCCACTTATTTTTCTCGTCCTCACTAGTTTCAAGTTTGCTCATTAATTTATTATAATAAAGACCAATAACTCCGCCTGCAGTAAATGGATCTTGTGGCCCCCTAATCTTTAAATCACCAGACTCAGATTGTTTATCTAAAATTGAAATTAAATCATGTTCAATCGATACTGCATTATGTTCAGCTATATTTAATCCAAGTTCTTCTTGTACAGGACTTACTCTTAAAGGATAAAATTTATTAAAGAAACTTAAAATAAAAAATGAAGTAACGAATGTGAATATTCCAATTGATAACACTCCCAAAAATTGAACTTTAATTTGTGCAAATCTATCAAGCCCAGTATCCAAAATACTTAGATCACTAAAAAATCCAACTGCAAGAGTTCCCCAAATACCAGCAGCTAAATGAACTGGTACAGCTCCAACAACATCATCAATTTCAAACTTGTTCAAAATTTCATTTACAAAAATTGCAATAATTGCTCCAATAATTCCAACAAAGATAGATGTCACAGAAGTCATTGAATTACACCCAGCTGTGATTGCAACCAAACCTGCAAGAGGTCCCAGGATAATATAAAAAGGATCAGGTTTTTTAAATCTAAAGTATGAAATACTTAAACCCGTTAATAAACCAAATGCAGCAGCTAAGAATGTATTTATTAAAATTAATGGAACAACTTCATCCATTGCGCCATTACTACCGCCATTAAAACCAAACCAACCAAACCATAAAATTAATGTACCTAAAACTGCTAAAGGAAAACTAGAGCCAGTAAATTTACCTTTATTGGCATCTGAATACTTTCCTATTCTTGGACCTAAAATTAAAACTGCTGCTAATGCAATCCATCCTCCAACAGAATGAACAATCGTACTACCTGCAAAATCTACAAAACCTAAATCAGAAAGCCAACCAGTAGTTTTAATTGAACCTGTTACAGTTAATAATTGATCCACGGTATCATATTTAGATAAATAACTTGAAGACCAAGCCCAGTGTCCTACTATTGGATAAACAATTCCAGTAGCTAAAACTGTCATTATTAAATAACCATTAAACTTCATTCGTTCTGCAACCGCTCCAGAAATAATTGTAGCTGCTGTAGCTACAAACATTGCTTGGAAAACAAAATAAGTCATGTACTCAGCTTTATCTGTTTTGAAGAAAAATAGATCGGTGCCAAAAAATCCATTATAAGAAGTACCAAACATTAACCCAAAACCAAAAATCCAAAAGATAACTACTGAGACACCAAAGTCTGCAGCATTTTTTAGTGCCACATTGATACTATTTTTGTGTCTTGATAAACCAGTTTCCATACACATAAATCCAGCTTGCATGATGAAAACTAAAATTGCACAATCAATAACCCATAAAGTATCAATGTTACTTGTTAAAACATCTACTACTTCTTGGGGCATCATTTAAAATGGATTATCTATAGATACTCATTGGATCATAATAACAATCTGAGTGTTCCAATGTCTCAAAAAAAATTTTACTTAGTTCAGATGAATGAACTGTTTGACAATAATTATTTTCGTTGATTTCATCGTTTAAACCTTGCTTTAAGTTATTCATTGCTAATGAACTAGATAAAGAGCTTGTTGCTCGTAAAACACTTCCTGACTCAGCTAAGGTTATAGTCGGTCCAATTATTGAGGAATATTGCGTACAATTATTTAAAATAGGCAATAAAAATAATAGAACTAAAATTTTTTTCATAACTAAGAGTATTTTATAGTTGAATAATTACAAAATAACAAATCATCCATTTTGGGTTAAAATAATATTAAGTTTTACTTAACAATCAGTCCTAGTAGTCGCACCATTTCTTATTAAAGTAATCATGCATTCTGATTTTTGATGCTCTGCCTGAATTGTGAAAGTTGAACCAGAACCATAAATACACATCTCAAAGTCGATATCATCTGGAATTATATTGTCACCTCCAAATAACTCTGACTCAATTTCTAATGATGTTAAATTATTTGCTGAACATGCATCTGTTGGAGGATCGCCAGTTACACTATATGAACCACTGTTAGCATATTCTTCTGTTTGAGCTAAAGCAATTTGTTGAATTGTATTTTCAGCTGAATTTTTTTTTGTGCTAGTTACGTAGCCATTATAAGTAACAATACCAACAGCGGAAAGTATACCTATAAGAGCGATTACAACCAAAAGTTCTACTAGTGAAAAACCAGTAGAACTTTTAGATTTCATTTAAATAAAATTTATTTTTATTCAACTATAACAGTATTTGAAAGATTGAACTGAGTCTCAGTTGAATCTTTTACTCTTGTTGTAATTGTAATAGTTGTCCCATCGTCAGATACATATGTTACTCCCACATCTGTTCCTGAACCTTGAGTTACAGCAGCTGAAGTAGATTGATATGGATTTTTAAAATCCGATAATGCGCTTGCAGCTGCATTTGCTACCTCATTAGCAGAGTCTACAGAGCAATCAAAATTATTGCCCATTGCTGCGCTCTCTCCAATTGCACATTTTTGTAATTCAGCAGCTATATACTTTGTTGTAGATGCGTGATTACTTTCAGCTGAACTTTTTTTAGCTCCTCCAACGTAACCTTGATACGCAACTGTTCCCACTGCAGCTAAAATACCAATAATAGCAACAACAACTAATAATTCTATAAGTGTAAAACCTTTATTATTTTTCATTATTCCTCTTTTTTTTAAATTAATTTAAAAATTAGTTAATTTTTATTGTTTTTTTCTTAATATGTAAACACATTAAGATGACCAATATATGCAACTTTTTTTGTGGAAAATAAAAGATATCTGCTCATAATGAGTTTTTTATAATTATTGTATGACTTATAAAGTAGATGAAATTGATAATAAAAGAATAATTCACCTTGATGGTGAAATAGACATGGATGTTTCTGATAAAGCTAGAAGTACTATATTACCATTAATCGAAGCTGGTCATGAAGTTCATATTAATTTAAGTAAAGTTGATTACATGGACTCTTCTGGTATTTCAGTTTTAATTGAGAGTAAAAAATTATCAGAACAAAAAAATACTAAATTTGAGTTAATTGAGATAAGTAAACCAGTTGAAAAGGTTTTAGCAATGGCGAGGAAATTTTTATGAGTTACAAAGTTACTGAAGATGGAAATATAGCAACTATTCATCTCGATGGTGAAATAGATATGGATGTTACTGAAAAAGCTAAAGAGGTAATATTTCCACACATAGATGCAGGTAAAGAAGTTCATTTAAATTTAAGTAATGTTCAATACATGGACTCATCAGGAATTTCAGTTTTAATTGAAAGTCATCAAAAAGCTTTAGAGAAAAATACTAAAGTAATTATTAAAGATGTGAGTAAATCAGTTCTAAAAGTCATTATGATGGCTAAGTTAGAGCAAATATTAAATTTGGAATAAATTCATGAGTGAAATTGCTCACCAGGATCATGTTGAAAAAAAAGCTTTCTTAGTAAATTCCTCTAGTTTGAAAGATGTCAGAAATTTTTGTAGGGAAGTCTTTGAAAAACTTCATATCCAAGAAGACTTAAAAGATGAATTAGTTTTAGCTATTGCTGAAGCTGCACAAAACATTGTTAAACATGCTTTTAAGAATTCTGCTAATGCAAATGAATTAATGGTTGTGCAAATTAGTTGTGAGAATAATAAACTTCAAATTGCATTTTATGATAGAGGCACACCTGTTGATCCCAAAAAGGTTAAGCATAGAGAAATTGATAATGTCAAACCTGGTGGATTAGGTACATTTTTTATTCAAGAAATAATGGATGCTGTTGAATTTAAAGATGGAAAAAAACCTTGGATTAATCATTTAGTTTTAACAAAACAATTGTAGATTTTTCAACCAATCAACGCTCCAACATTGAAAATTGGTGAGTACATCGCTATCATAAGTCCACCAATCATAACTCCCATAAATACAATCATAATGGGTTCAATTAAACTTGATAAATTATCTACAACAGTATCAAATTCTGACTCATAATATTTAGCCACTGAACCAAACATTTCATCTAATTGACCAGTTTGTTCTCCAACAGAAATAAGCTGACTAAATGTTGGAGGAAATAATTTGTCTTTCAAAAAGAGTTTTGTCAAAGTGTCTCCTGAAAATACTCCTTTTTTAACATTCTCTAATGACTCTAAAACTACAACATTGTTACTTACAGATTTAGCAATTTCTAAACTTTCTAATAAATTAACACCCGCTGCACTTAAATTTCCCATGATCAAAGAGATTCTTGCCAACATTGATTTTAAAATCATATCTCCAAAAATTGGAAGTTTAAGAACTTGTTTGTGCCAAAGGTATTTAATTTTTTCATTCTTGGTTGTTAAATATCTAAATGCTACAAAGAATATGATCAATATTAGCAATAAGATTTGACCTCCTGTGCCTCTTAAAAAATCACTCATCCCCATAATAGCTGCTGTTGAACCAGGTAACTCAATTCCCATACCATCATACATTTTCGCAAATACAGGAACGACTTTAATAAGCATGAAAACACTAACTGTTATTGCAACAGAAAACATTATGCTAGGATACATTAAAGCTGACTTGATTTTTTTCTTAATACCTTCTTTTTTTTCTAAAGACTCAACAATTTTCAATAAAAATACATCAAGCTTACCACTTGCCTCTCCAGCCTTTATTAAATTGACATAGACATTATCAAAAAGTTCTGGATATTTATTAAAACAAGTTGAAAGAGTAACTCCGCCTTCTAAACTTTTTCTAATGTCCTCAACTACATCTCTCATAGCTGGACTTTCTAATTGATCTCTTAACATTGCTAAAACCTGTAAAATCGGTAATCCGGCCTTAACCATGGTAGCAAATTGCTTAGAAAATATTAAAACATCCTCAACTTTAGCCTTTTTCTTGCCAAATAAAGAAGATTTCTTTTTTTCCTTTTTTTCTCCAGCTTCTTTCTTCTTTTTTGAAGTTCGGACTAGATTAGTAATGATGATTTTCTGTTCCTTTAATTTATGTGAGGCTTCATCTAAATTTAATGCTTCAATATCACCTTCTACATACTTTCCGTCGGTAATACCTTTATACGTAAAAGCTTCCATAATTTGTTAACTAATCTCCTGAGAGAACTCTTTCGTACTCTCTGAAATTTAACTCACCTGCAGCAATTAATCGTCTGCCCATGTCTTGCATTGTTTGAAAGCCTTCTTTAATTGCGATTTCTCTCAACTCAGGTGTAGTTGCTTTTCTTAATATTGCTTCTTTTAAAGGTTTTGACACTACCAAAATTTCGTAAATACCTTGTCTGCCTTTGTAACCTGTGTCTTTACATTTTGCGCAACCTTTTCCTTTAATAGCTTTTACTCTTGTTGCTTGTTCAGCAGAAAAACCTAAATCTTGTAAAACTTTTGGATTAACGTCATCGTCTGGAACTTTACAATCCTTACAGTTTTTTCTTGCAAGTCTTTGTGCAACAACTAACTGACATGCAGCACTTATTAAATAATCAGGAGTTCCCATGTTCTGCAATCTAGTTATTGTGCTAGGTGCATCATTTGTGTGAAGGGTACTAAATACCAAGTGACCGGTTAATGCAGCTTTTAAACCTATGTCAACAGTTTCTTTATCTCGCATCTCTCCAACAAGAATTATTTCTGGGTCTTGTCTTAAAAAAGATCTCAATGCCGAGGCAAAAGTTAAACCAATATCATCTTTAATTTGAACTTGCCCAACACCATCGAGTTCATATTCAACAGGATCTTCAGCAGTTAAAATATTTAAATGAGGTTTGCTAACTTCTTTTAGAATACTATATAGAGTTGTTGACTTACCAGATCCTGTAGGACCAGTAACTAATATGAGTCCTTGAGTAGAGTGTATAGATTTTCTTAAACTTTTTAAATCTTGGTCCTCAAAGTTTAGTTGTTCAAGAGTTATATCTCCTGCATCCTTGTTTAGTACCCGCATTACTATTCTTTCATTATTTGCTGTTGGTAATATTGAAAGACGAAGGTCAACTACTTTACCATCTATTTTAAAATTGATTGCACCGTCTTGTGGCAATCTTCTTTCCGCAATATCAAGTTTACCCATAATTTTAAAACGAGTAACTACAGCACCATAATTATCGTGCAAAAATTTTCTATATTGCTCTTGTTCATTAAGCATTCCATCAAGTCTGTATCTCACTCTAGAAGAAAACCTATAAGGCTCAATATGAATATCACTGACACCACTTTTGATAGCATCTGCAACGACTGCTGTACTAAATTTGATAACTTCAGACTCATTTTCAATTGCTTCAATATCCTCTTCTGGAGTTTTTTCTAAAACTTCTCCTGCCTCACCAAGATCAGAATCAAAAGTTTTTTGTTTTTCTTTATTTTCTTCTCTTATCGTTGCAGTCGTAACCTCTCCACTTTCACTTGATAGTCTTTCAATAAATTGTGAGATTTGTGTTAATGGTGCTGCATGTAACTCTATATTTTTTTTAGTGATAGCTTTCAGGTTTCTCATTAAAGTTAACTTTGAACTATCAGGAATTGCTATATGAAGAGTCTTGCCATCAATTTTAAATGGAGCAACAAAGTTAACTTTAATATAATTAGATGGAAGCACCGTTTTAACTTCTTCAGAAACTTCGATTTTAGTTAAGTCTACAATTTCTAAATTTTGTTCTTTGACTAAAATATCTAGAATACTTTTTTCATCAGTAAGTTTTAAATCAAATACAGCCTCAATTTGTGATTTATTACCTTCAGAGCTTGTTTTCTTTATATTAATTAAATCTTTGCCAGAAATAACGTCATTATCAATCAAGACATTGATTAAATTAATCTCACTTTCTCTACTAATCTTTAACATAAACTTTATAAAATTCTTGGTGCAATAAATACCAATAATTCATTTAGACTATCCGTTTTTTGCTTTCCTTTAAACATTTTTCCTACAACGGGAAGCTTTGACATGCCTGGAACCATTTGAGTGTTATTTTGGACAGTATTGCTCTTAATCCCACCAATTACCACAATATCACCATCAGCGACTAATAATTTTGTTGATATTTCCATAGTATCAATTCCTATAACGTTACCAATTTCCTGAGGTGAGTCATTATTTACTTTTACATCTAATAAAACATTTCCATCACCAATAATACTAGGTGTTACAGTCATCACTAATGCCGCATCCACGAAACTATCTGCACCTTCTCCTCCATCTAATGGTATTTGCTGTCCTTGTTTAATTGTAGCTGTCTGATTATCTAATGAAAATATTTTCGGATTTGAAATTATCTTATTTAACTCTTGACTTTGAAGTGCTTGTAATTCTGCTTTTAAAACTGCAGTTCCTGTTCGTCTTAAAACACCAATCCCAGCATTGGCCGCCCCTTGTCGTGTATCAAATAATGCATCATCAGCACTTCCCGTGACATCGGTTATTGCTCCATCTGCACTTAAAACAGAACTTCCATCTTGAGTACCTCCAGCTCTAATTCTTTTACTTGTAAATGCAGCACCTAATCTAGCACCTAATATGTCTTCAAAATCTGAAGAGGCTGTTACAATAAATATTTCCATCAAAACTTGTTTAGTTCTAACATCAATCTCTCTGACAACTTTATCTACCACATCTAAATCTTTTTCTTTTCCTCTAACTATTATAGATCTTGTCGTTTTTTCCTCTGTCACTTGTATCGGAATAAATGAACCTGCTGCAGATGTTGATGTAAATAATTCTGTGATAGTTGCTTTTGCTTCAGCTGGTGAAATATAATAAAGTCTAAATATTTCTGAAATTATTGGTTCAACTGAGTCTTCAAGCTCAACTTTTTTCTTAACAGCTTGCGCTCTAGCCGATTTATAACTTTCTTGAGAGGTAAGAGTTGCTGGTGTTGCTACTCTTATAATATTACTTGCTACGTCTATATCAGCTGCAAAATTTTTCATATCTAATAAAGCATTAAATGCTTTATCCCAAGGAACATCTTTTAATTCAGCTGTAATTGCTCCAGCAACATCATCACCTATTAAAATATTTACCCCACCAATTTCTGCCATCATTCCCATGGCTTTTGAATAATCCATGTTTTGAAATTTAAATGTCACTTGTTGTTTTAAAGCGGTAAATTCATCAGGAATTAATAGATAATTTTTTTCTTTAACAGATGATATTTTTTTTCTTTTTTTGAGCTTAATTACATCTGCTTCTGCAGGAGTAGGTCCCATCTTGACAGTTTTATCAACCTCTGCCTTACCAAGTTTTTTCACATCGTCTTTAATTAATGGAGTATCATGCTTAAGACCTTTTGATACTTTTTTACCAGTCCCAGTTGCTGTACAAGCTGATAGTACAAATACTAAAAGAATTAAATTTATTATTGGTTTAAAATAATTACTTTTCATTAATTATTTCTCTCTATAACTTGATTTTTAAAATTAATCACAACCATGGACTCTCCATTATTGTCAAAAACTATTTCTTTTCGACTTATCCCTATTAACGAAACACCTGGCGCAATTTCCTCAAAAGCTGCAAGTGTTATTACTTCTCCACTCTCATCAATAATTGAAGCGTAACTCTCATTTTCACCCTCTATTATTCCAACAAGTTTAAAATTAAATACACTTAAATTTCTTTTTTCTTCTTCAGACTCCGCAACTACTTTTATTCCCGAACCACCTCCCAATGATCCATCTCCTACAAATGGGTCGTTTAAAGGTAAGGGCTCTTCTTTTCCGATATTTTGTAAAGCTTGTTTTTCTTTTACTTTTAAATTTATCTCTTTTGCCTTTTCAATAATATTTTGTTCTGAAGTTTGATCTTTATCATGATTATCAGCTTGAGCGGTAAATGCTGCAAATAAGAAATATAAAGTTATGAAGATAATTTTAAAAAAATTCATCTGCTAAGCCTACTATTGTTAATGTTCCATTTACTTTTATCGCTCCGGTTGTATCTCCTTTTAACACTTGTATTGACTCCTTGTCAAAATTTAACATTTTTTGAGAGAGAGAAAGCTGTCTTTTGAACTTAATGTAGCCCAAAAAGTTGCCTTTTATCTCAAAATCAACCGGTATTTTGTAATACGCAATATTTTGAACCTTTTTCGCATCATTCTTTTTTCCTTTACTCTTTTTACCTGTGGCCTTTGCAATCGCATCAGCTTTTGTCATGGCTTTAATATCTTTTTTTTCAATTTTTGAAATTACAAGATTATTTTTACCTGCAAACACACTCAATGTTTGATAAAGGCCCTCAACTTCAGCTTTTGAATGAAACAACGTTGAGTATTGTTCATACTGTGGTTTGATTTTTTTTATTTTCTTTTTAGCAACAAGAATACTATTATTAAATCCCTCAGTTTCTTGTATCTTTAAATTCATATCATCAAGCTGGGCTTTCTTTTTATTGACGATTGGATTTAAAACACCATAAAAAATGATTAAAAAGAAAACTACAGCTCCGACAACAGTCCCAAGTTTAATCCAAGTTTTTTTCTCAACATTTTTAAGCTTTGCTTGAATATCATCGAGACTAATGTTTTTTAAATCAATGCTTTTTAAATCAATTTTAAAGTTCATAATTATCCTCTTTTAATTTTGACAAATACTCTAAATCCTTTCATAGTTTGTCCTCCCTGAGTTGTTCGTGGCAGTCTCATTGAAGATAGAGAGGCTTGTTCGACAAGTTTTTGTTTTCCTAAGTTTTCAATAAACTTTAAGATATCTTGATCACTAGCTGCTACACCTTGAATTGTTAAGAGATTTCCTCCATTGTAATCTACTTGATCAAACTTTAATCTTGTTGGAACACTTGATGCAATTTGTGCTAATGCTCTATATGATAATTCCTTGTTAGATTTTAAGGAATTACTTAATTTAAGAGTTGTTTGCATTAACTTTAGTTCTTTAGAAACTGATTTAAGTTCAGCTGATTTTTCTTGATGCGTTTGTTGAACTTTGACGTAATTAACTAATTTCTTATTGTAAGAGTGAATATTCCAAAAAGATAAGGCGAATAATACAAGATATAATGCAGCGATACCGCCAGCCAAACCTTTAAAAGCAAATCCCGAAATTGCTTTCATTTTCTTCTGTTGGAACATACTCTTTCTATCAGGAAGTAAATTTATATTTTTTGCGGCTGTTACAAATTTATAATATCCAAATACATCTAATTTTCTAAATGCTAAACCGATTGAAGTAGTCAAATAAGATCTATTTACTAAATTAACTTGTTGATCAAATTGTTGTGGCACTTTTAAACCTTCAACTGGATCGAATAAAGTAAAACTAACATTGAGGAGTGTTTTTCTGAAAATTGATAAATAATCCTCAACATTTTCTAAATCTGAAACTACTTTTAAGTTTCTAATTCGTTTTTCGTATTTCGTTTCAAAATCCTGAACAGCTTGTTTTACTTGGGTAACATATCTTCTAACTAATGCTTCTTTTTCCTCTGCATCTTGAGATTCCAATAAAATTTTTCTATCTTGGCCTCTTAAAAAAATATCGGTAATTATTGGGTTATTGTCATATAAAATCATTAAATAGTTCTCATCTAAACCAAACTCTAAAACAGCTGTTAAGTTTGCATCCTCGGCTTTTTTTGAAATTAAATTAATTTGATCAACTGCTGACTTTAGTGCAAAACATTTTACATCGATGATAACTGGATTCAAACCACTGCTTTTAACAATAGAAACATAACTATTTATATCTGCTAACTTTGAAGCAACAAACAAAATATCCATTGTGTTATCTTTTTCATTCCTATTAATAACCTGATGAAAAATAGAATAATCATCCAAGTTGTCAGTCAACTGTACTAAATTTTCCCATAATGAGTTTGTTTCAATTGCTTTTTGCAATTCCTCTTCTTTCATTAATGGAGCAGTAACAACTCTAATGATTGCACTTGTTACTGGAATTGAAATAGCAACATTTGTTACATCAATTTTAGATTTTTGTAATGCCAGACTTAATTCTGTTGCAACCTTTTCAGCATTTTCCAAAACACTACTTTCATCGGGTATGTCAATTTTATGTGTATAAAATTTTTCTAATACCCACTGATTAGATTTGTTAGAATTTATTTGAGCTAATCTTATTTCTTTATTTGTAAGTTCAACGCCAATAACTTCTTCACCTTGAATTGAAGATTTTCCTATTTTTGATTTTAAAAAATCTACAACTTTGTTAAAAGGATTGTCTTTACTTTTCATTGGAGACTTTGGTAATTTAATTCCCTTTAAAGAAGGTTTTTTAAATTTTAAATTTTTAAATTTTCCTAAAATGTTTGAAACTTTATTTTTTGAAGGTTCTTCAATATTTTCATTTGTTGTATTTACTGGTTCATTTTTAAAATTAACTTCTTTACTGGTCGTTGACTGGTCTGCTTGATTAATATTTTGTGCACTAACCTCAGGAGTTGCCGATGGAGCAGCTGTTGAAACTGGTTTTTCTTCAACACTAGGTTCTGCAACAGGTTGTTCATTGGGTGTTGATTGATTTTGTAGAGCCTCTTCTGCTAATTTTTTTTGTTTCTCGCTTTCAGCGTGTATATCATCAAACCATTTCTCTAATATTGGGATTGCTTCTTCGAGATTTTGTGTTCCAGACGAAGAAATTTTCTGTTTTCCGTCAATATAAAGTCTGCCTACCCAATTTTTTGACTTAAGCTCACCTTTGTACTTATCTTGCCTTACATATATATGTAGTCTTCCATCCTTTTTGTGGATAACTTGATGCTCTGGAGTTTCATTTTGATTTTCATCACTTGATTTTGTTTCATTTTCATTATTTTCTTGAATATTTTGGTTTTCATTTGAAATTTCATTGGAAGGTTTATTTAAATTTTCATCAACTCCTGGTTGATTATCAACTTTATCTGCATTTTCCTCATTTTCGTTTGAGGAAATTATATTTTCATCTTTTTTATCTTCAGTCATAAATAGTAATCTGTGCTAAAAACAATTTTTTAAAACGAATCTCTAACACAAATTTTAAAATCTCTAACACAAACTTTCTTAAAATGCTAACACAAAAGTAAAAGTTGCATGCTCATTTTGGGTCTTAAAACAAAAAAACAAGGAAAATCAACAGTTTTTGAAAAAATAGCAACAAAGCATTCTCAGTTAAAATTGTAACCATAATTTTAAAATTCTAACACAAATATTTTATTCTCTAACACAAGATAGAAAATAGGTTTGTGTTAGAGAATACCAAAAGTTAAAATTATGAAAAAAGACAAGTAAAATCAACAAAAATAGAGTTTTGATCAATTTTTGATTTTTTTGTGTTAGAGATAACTTATTTTG
>LULK01000447.1_pt1 | contig 20731 bp, 13 predicted proteins | sample 728181 | NCBI WGS metagenome assembly LULK01 (sample SAMN03860291, study PRJNA289734) | marine metagenome | biome: seawater column; feature: ocean; material: water; isolation source: Red Sea water column Station 169 - depth 10m | place: Saudi Arabia: Red Sea | collected 2011-10-15 | depth 10 m | reverse complement strand
CTTATGTTAGGCCAGATTTCCGCATATTCTTTATTAATTTCTAACCATTTTTCGCTTCCAGGCTCAGTATCTGCTTTGATAGCATCAACTGGACACTCTGGTTCACAAACGCCACAATCTATACACTCATCAGGTTTAATTACAAGCATATTTTTTCCCTCATAAAAACAATCTACTGGACAAACTTCAACACAATCCATTAATTTACATTTGATACATTTATCATTTACAATATATGTCATTCAGAAATTTTTTTAATTTTTTCTTTAATATTTCCCATAGTTTTACTGTCGATATATAATAATCCAGCAAGTTTTCTCATTAACCCAGTTTCATAAATATCAGCTTCTCGATTTGAATAAATAATTTTCCACAAAGTTTCTACAATTTTTATTTTATTTTCATGTGACATATTCTTAACTTCTTTTGTAAAATCTAGTATTTGAATAGAATTTGCTTCTATTTGTTCAGCTTTTTTTAGCATATCATCAATATTTTCATTTTTTTTATTTAATTCATTTATAGTTTTTTTAATTATATTTTTTTCTTCGGTAGAGTAATTTTCATCAATTTTTGCCGCATGCACTAATAATGCACATACTTTAATTAAATCTTCGCTATCACTTACATTATTCTTCTTTTTAAAAAACATATAATTTAACCTAAATTCAAATTTTTTAAGACACCGAAAGGACTTTCTTTGTTAGTTCTTTTATTAAATATTTTTCTTTTTATTTTTTTAGGGGCATAAGCAAAAAAAGTATCATCCTCTTTTTGATATACTTTATAGCCCATGTTTTTAAGAAGCCTTTTAAAGTTGTCTTTATTACATCCAAGCAAATTTAGCATTTCAGGAATCATTTTGATTTGTTTATCTTTTATTTTTTGAGTATCCGAATTAATTATTTGTACAAATAATCTCTCTAAAATGTCAATTCTAACATAAAAATTATCAAAACTTTCAAAACCGCATAATAACATAAAATTTTTATTCTTTATTTTATTGTTATCTAAAAAATTTAAACCAAAAGTTGGCGGCTTAAGATTTAAGTATTTTTGATGATAATTTTTCCAAAGCAATGTTCTTAAAGATACAGCATCTGGTTTTATTAATTTATAAAGAAATATGTGATACCTTCCGAATTTGACACCTAAGTCTCTTAAAATTTTTCTATCTTTTTGCTCTAAATCTTTAAGATATTCATAAACATTTTCTCTTTTTAAAACACCATTATTTTCATATAATTGGTATGCTAATGCTTTAACAGAAGAATTTTTTTCTTTGAGGTTTTTTAAATCAATTAAGCTTTTTAAAATTATAGAAATTTTTTCCTTTATCCATTTTTCTATAAAAAGGGTAAGTTTTTGTTTTTGATCTTGTTCTATAATATCATCAATAATTAAATCAAATTTAGGAGACAAATAATCTCTGCCAGGTAAAATTCTTGCTATAGCAAATTTGTTCCAATAAATTTTGAAATCATCACTTATATTTATAAGGCCAGTATCTATTATTAATTTTATCCTTTTGATTAGTTCTGGACCTATTGTTTTCCTAGCTGCTTTCTTTAAAGATTTTACATCTGTTTCAAGAGATCCCTTTTTTAAATCTAGTTGTAATTTTAGACCATTAATTTTTCCAATAAATTGATCATCAATAATTACATCATTATTGTCTAAAATTTTTGTTTCAAATTCCATATCTTGTTTTAAGCCCCTAGCAAGAACACTTGCTCTTTTGTCAATAAAAGTTTTTGTAAGTTCCTCATGAAGTCTATCTGAGAGTTTGTCTTCTAATAATTTTGTTTTCTCTATCCAATAAAATTGATTTTCTACCCAATTATTTTTATTAGAAACATATGACCAAGTTCTAACATTTGCAATTCTATTTGATAAAGAATCAACATTTCCCTCCAATTTGTTAAGTTTCATGAGTTGTAGATGCATAAAGTCATCAGAAATTTTACCATTTTGACTGTTTAAGTAATTAAAGACATTTCTAATTACATCATAATGATTACCATATGTTTTTTTTACAAAATCAGGTATTTGACAACATTCCCATAACAAACTTAATTTTTCTTTGCTAAAATTAATATCTTCCAAACTTTTATCCCTTAAAAAAAATTTGAGAGCTTTTTCATCTTCACATTCATGTATTTTTCTAAGCCATCCATGCAGTGGCTTTTTATCTAAAGATCTAATTAATGATAAAGGATTATTAAAATCCAAATCTGAATTTCTCCAAAAAAGATTTTGAATATTTTCAAATTTATGGTTTTCTAATAAATCAACCTCTTCTGCATTAATTTCTTTACATTGACCAGTTATACCAAAATTTCCATCATTAAGATATCTTCCTGCTCTTCCAGCAACCTGACCGATTTCTGAGAGATTTAACTTCCTTAATTTTTTTCCATCAAACTTTTTGAGATTTGAAAAATATACATTATTCAAATCCATATTTATACCCATACCAATTGCATCAGTTGCAACCAAAAAATCAACATCACCTGATTGATAAAGGTCCACTTGAGCATTTCTTGTTTTCGGACTCAGAGAACCCATTACGATAGCAGCTCCACCCTTTTGTCTTCTAATGAGTTCTGCTATTGCGTAAACTTCTTCAGAAGAAAAAGCAATTATAGCTGTTTTTCTGTCAATTCTGGAAATTTTTTTATGTCCTACGTAGGACAGTTTTGATAATCTTTCTCTATTAATAAATTCCACATCTTCATTTAATTTTGAAATAATGTTTTTAATAGTATTTGATCCCATCAACATCGTTAACTTATTACCTCGTGTATTTAATAATCTGTCGGTAAAAATGTGTCCACGTTCATGATCCGAACACATCTGAATTTCATCAACTGCAACAAAATCTAATTCTTTATCAACTGGCATAGACTCTACTGTACAAAGAAAATATTTCGCATTTAATGGAATGATTTTTTCTTCACCCGTTATTAAGGCAACTTTATTAATATTGGTTTTTTTAACTACTTTGTCATAAACCTCTCTAGCTAATAATCTTAGAGGAAAACCAATCATGCCATTGTCAAATGAAAGCATTGTCTCAATAGCTAAATGAGTTTTACCAGTATTGGTTGGACCTAAAACTGCAGTTATTTTATTTTTTCTCATTTCTATCTTTGGTATATCTTTTTTTTTACCTACAAGATGTTGTTAGTGTTAAAGAACAAAAATAGTCTAAAACATGACCGAATCGTAGGGTTAAAAGTTCTCCTTTTACAAATTGTGAGAAATCATTTTAGCATAATAAAAATTATTTCTACATCAATTATTTTTAAAATATTTTATCTGCCTGGATTCAGTCAGAAGGCTTAATTTTTAATATTTTCCAAACTCCTGATGCAGAAGTTATAATTTTATTATTAGTTTTTAATTCACAAAATAAAAAAACTAATGTTTTGGTTTTTTTTAAAATCTTTACATTTCCAATTATTTCATCACCTAATTTTGAAGCACCAATAAATTTAAGATCTAAAGAAATAGTTACGCATGGGGCATTATCTGCTGATCGATGAGCGGCTGTTCCAGCTCCAGCATCTACTAAAGCTGACAAGTATCCTCCATGTGTAATACCAGCTGCGTTTAAATGATTTTCATTTATAGAAGATTTAAATTCGTATTCAGAATCAGAAATATTTCTAAACATGACACCACCGTTATGCTTCATAAAACCTGGTTTCAAACTTATTTGTTCAAATTTATTTGACATTTATTCACAATATAAAAGTTAAGATTAATATAATAATAAAAATTATCACAAAAAAGTAAACAACTGATCTTTGAAGAGAAGCATTAATAAGCCAATCAAACATAAATTTCCCTTTTGGTGCACCTGCTAGGAGTCGAACCCAGAACCTCCTGGTCCGTAGCCAAGCGCTCTATCCAGTTGAGCTACAGGTGCATTTAATTTTTTATTCTATTATAGTATATTCATTTTTATTATATTTAAATTTAATATTTTATGACTGAAAAATCAGAAGATGTGGTCATTGTATGTGCACTTAGAACACCAATAGGTGCATATAATGGAGCATTGAAAAATATCAAATCTCATGAACTTGGATCAATAATTATTAAAGGTATTTTAGAACGATCAAAATTTAGCAGCAATGAAATTGATGAGGTAATAATGGGTCAAGTATTAACTACAGGTGCAGGACAAAACCCAGCAAGACAAGCTGCAGTCCATGCCGGTATACCGATTTCAAAACCAGCACATATTGTAAATCAAGTGTGCGGATCTGGTCTTAGAGCTATTATATCTGGTTATCAATCTATTAAATTAGGTGAGGCAAAAAATATAATTTCTGGAGGACAAGAAAATATGTCGATAACCCCACACTCAATTTTTTATAAAGATAAAATACGTATTTCAAAAGAAAACTTGATAAATACAATGATCAATGATGGATTATTAGATGCTTTTAACGATTATCATATGGGAGTAACAGCGGAGAATATTTCAAAAAAATTTAATATTTCCAGACAAGAGCAAGATGAATTTGCATTTTTATCTCAAAAAAAAACAGAAAATGCAATCAATCAAAATAAATTTAAAGATGAAATTATAAAGATTAATCAAAATGGTACAATCTTGCATAAAGATGAACATCCCAGAGTAGGATTAAATATTTCAGATTTAGAAAAATTAAAGACAGTTTTTTTAAAAAATGGAACAGTTACTCCTGGAAATTCATCTGGAATAAATGATGGGGCTGCTGCTTTATTATTAACTACCTTAAAGGAAGCAAAAAAAAAATCTATAAAACCGCTGGCTAGGATAGTTTCATGGAGTTCAGTTGGAGTGGAACCTGCTTTAATGGGTCTTGGACCTATAGAGGCTGTACGCAAAGCAACTCATAAAGCCAAGTGGAATATAGAAGATATTGATTTGTTTGAAATAAATGAGGCTTTTGCTGCACAAAGTATTGCAGTAATAAAAGAATTAGGCATTGAGTTAAAAAAGGTAAATGTAAATGGCGGAGCCATTGCACTTGGACACCCTATTGGAGCTTCTGGAGCTAGAATACTAGTAACATTAATACATGAAATGATTAAACAAAAAAAAAATAAAGGTTGTGCATCTCTTTGTATTGGAGGAGGGATGGGTATAGCTTTATGTATTGAGAGAATTTAAGAATTAATTTTTCCGTATTTCTCTTCTAATAAAATTTTTTGTATCCAAGTTTTAGCATCTATACATGGGCTAACCTTTGGCTGAATAAGTAAATTTAATAACTTTTTAATCATTTTTGAAGCATGTACTTAAAGAATGTCAAAAAATTGGACATAATGTGTTAGAATTAGAAGATAAGTAACTTTTATGGTGTATAAGCCTTAAACAAATGACTGAAAAATTATTAGTTCCAGATATTGGTGATTTTGAGAATGTGGAGGTAATTGAAATTTTAGTAAAAGAGGGGCAAGAAATTGAAAAAAATGATCCTGTAGTTACTATTGAAAGTGATAAATCAAGTGTTGAGGTACCCTCTATATTTTCAGGCAAGGTAGACTCAATAAATGTGAAAGTTGGAGATAAAGTTTCAAAAGGAGATTTATTAATCAACATATCAAATAAGGAAAAAATTTCAGATTTAACTAAAGAAGTTCCCAAAAATACAGAAAATTTAATTAAAGAGGCAGAAAAATCTTTGGAATTAGAAAAAAAACAAAGACCAAAGATTGAAAAAATTGAAAATGAAAAATCTGAAATTCAGTTTTCAAAAGATGGAGATATTGATCCATTAGAAACAAGTGAATGGTTGGAGTCTCTATCTGCTGTTATTGAAAAGGATGGTAATCATAGAGCTCATTATTTAATTAAAGAATTAATTAATAAAGCTTATATGGAAGGTGCCAACATTCCATATACACAAAATACTCCATATATAAATACAATACCAGTAAGTGAGGAAAAAAAATCTAATGGTGATCAAAATATTGAGAGAAGGATAAGGTCACTAATAAGATGGAATGCAGCTGCGATGGTAGTTAGAGCTAATAAAAAATTTCCTGAACTTGGTGGTCATATTGGAACATTTGCATCTGCAGCAACTCTTTATGATGTTGGAATGAATCATTTTTGGAGAGCAAAAAATAATAAATTTGGTGGAGACTTAATTTATTTTCAAGGTCATAGTGCACCAGGTATGTATGCTAGAGCTTATTTAGAGGGAAGGCTTAATTCAAAACAATTAGATAGTTTTAGACAAGAGGTAAAACCAGGAGGCTTATCATCATATCCTCATCCTTGGTTAATGCCAAATTTCTGGCAATTCCCAACTGTCTCAATGGGGCTCGGACCAATGTTGGCCATATATCAAGCAAGGTATATGAAATATTTAATTAACAGAGGCTTAATAAAAGACGAGGGGAGAAAAGTTTGGTCATTTTTAGGTGATGGAGAAATGGATGAGCCAGAATCACTAGGTGCCATTGGTTTGGCTGCTAGAGAAAAATTAGATAATTTAATATTTGTTATAAACTGTAATTTACAAAGATTAGATGGACCCGTACGTGGCAATGGAAAGATAATCCAAGAATTAGAGGGTATCTTTCGTGGAGCTGGATGGAATGTAATTAAAGTAATATGGGGTTCTTATTGGGATCCACTTTTAGCAAATGATAAAACAGGTCATTTAGTCAAAACCATGAATGAAACTGTTGATGGTGAATATCAGGCTATGAAAGCTCGAAATGGAGCTTATGTTAGAGAAAAGTTTTTTGGAAAATATAAAGAAACCCAAGAACTTGTCTCAAGTCTTTCAGATAAAGATATTTGGAGGTTAAATAGAGGTGGGCATGATCCACATAAAGTTTATGCTGCTTATGATAAAGCATCTAAAAATATTGGTAGTCCAACAGTAATAATTGCTAAAACTATTAAAGGTTATGGAATGGGTAAAAGTGGAGAGAGTGTAAATACTACCCACCAAACCAAGAAATTAGATGTTGACGATTTAATGTACTACAGGGATAGATTCGATGTTCCTTTAACAGATCAACAGGTAAAAAATATTGAATATTATAAACCAGATCAAAACTCCCCAGAAATAAAATATATCAAAGATAGAAGACTTCAATTAGGAGGGTTTATCCCAGAAAGAACCACATATGCAAAACCAATAAAAGCTCCTCCTAAAGATATTTTTGATAATATGAAGGAGTCAACCGGAAAAAAAGAAATGTCTACTACCATGGCATTAGTTAGAATGTTAACAAATCTGTTAAGAGATAAAAATGTTGCTTCAAGACTAGTCCCGATTATTCCAGATGAAGCTAGAACTTTTGGTATGGAAGGTTTTTTTCAAAAAGTGGGAATTTATGCACATGAGGGGCAAAAATATGAACCTGAGGACTCTGCACAATTGAGTTCTTACCGAGAGGAAAAAAGTGGGCAAGTTTTCTGATAGTCAGTCTAGAGGATTCTTAATTGGTGCTACAGCTGGAAGAACAACTTTAGCTGGAGAAGGTTTACAACACCAAGATGGCCATAGTCATCTTATGGCATCAACAATTCCTAATTGTGTATCTTACGATCCGACATTTCATTATGAATTAGCAGTTATTTTTAGAGAAGGATTAAAAAGGATGCATGAAAAGAAAGAGAATATTTTTTACTACATTACTACTATGAATGAAAATTATCCTCATCCTGCTATGCCATCGGACAAATCTTGTGAAGAAGGAATTTTACGAGGTATGTATAAAATAAAAGAATTTAATAAATTTAAAAAAACAAAAATTCAATTCTTAGGATCTGGTACAATTTTAAGAGAAATGATTGCAGGTGCAGAAATACTTCAAAAAGAATACCAAATAGATAGTGAAGTTTGGAGCATAACTAGTTTTAATGAATTAAGAAAAGATGGTTTAGAGGTAGAGAGATATAATCTTTTAAATCCAGATAAAGAACAAAAAAAATCTTTCGTTGAAAAATGCTTAGGTAAAACAGAGGGACCAGTTTTGGCTGCTTCTGATTATATGAGAATGAACTCTGATCAAATCAGACCTTTCGTAAACAAAAGTTTTTATTCTTTAGGGACAGATGGATTTGGTAGAAGTGATACAAGAAAAAATTTAAGAAAATTTTTTGAAGTAGATAAAGAACATGTTGTAACATATGGATTGAGTGTATTAGCTAAAGAGCAATTAATAGCATCTAAATATGCTACAGAGGCTGTAAAAAAATATAAAATCGATCCAAATAAACCAATGCCAACTAAATTATAGGATGTCAAAAAAAAATATTAAAGTTCCTAATATTGGTGAATTTAAAGATGTAGAAGTTATTGAGGTTTTAATCAAAAATGGACAAGAAATTCAGAGGAACGATCCTCTTATTACTATCGAAAGTGATAAATCTAGTGTAGAGATCCCCTCAACAGAAAGTGGAATAGTTTCTTCATTAAATGTAAAAATTGGTGATAAGGTATCTGAAGGCTCTGATATTTTAGAATTAGAGATTAAAGAGAAAGAAATTGAAAAAAAACCCTCGAACTCGCAACCAAAAATAATTAATGAAGAAAAAAAAGAAGAGATTAAAAAAAAATCTAATCCTCAAAATCTAATAGTAAAAGACTTCTCAGGAAAAACTGCAGCATCACCGAAAGTAAGAAAATTTGCAAGAGAATTAGGTGTAGATATTGATCGTGTGGCTGGTAGTCAACGACAAGGCAGGGTTAGTGAAAATGATATTAAGTTATTTGTGGCATCAAAAACTTATGAAATTCCAAAACCTGAAATTAAAAACAATGAAAAACTTAAACAAGAATATGCACACTCTGATTTTGGGGAAGTAGAAATTAAGGATATTCCAAGGGTTAAGAAACTTTCATCAAAATATTTAATGAATTCATGGACCAATATTCCTCATGTGACCAACCATGATGAGGCAGATATCACTGAATTAGAGGAATTTAGAACATCTTTAACTGATATATATACAGGCGAAAAGAAAAAAATTACACCTTTGGCCTTTATTGTTAAAGCTTTAACCGCATCATTAAAAAAATTTCCAAATTTTAATAGTTCAATCGATGAAATTGATGAGGGTAAAATGACAGTAAAAAAATATTACCATGTTGGTATTGCTGTAGATACACCTCATGGTTTGATGGTTCCTAAACTTAGAAATGCTGACAATAAAAATATAAATATCATAAGTTCAGAACTTAAAAAATTAAGTGATCAATGTAGAAATCTTAAAATTGATAAAAAAGAATTATTTGGTGGTTCAATGACAATAACGAGTTTGGGGGGAATTGGTGGTTCTTTTTTTACACCGATTATAAATTTTCCTGAAGTTGCAATTTTGGGTGTGGGAAAATCTGAAAAAAAACAAATCTTTTTAGACGGTAAATTTGTAACAAGAGTAATTTTACCTTTGTCCTTATCTTACGACCATAGAATAATTGACGGGGCTGAGGCAGCTCGTTTTAATAATGATTTAAAAGAAAATTTAGGTAAAAATTTTGCTTATAAGTTAGCTGTTTAATCAAAATTATGTCAAAAACTACATCACTTTTTAGCGCTTTACTGTGTACTTTTATTTGGGGGACTACATTTATTGCTCAAGATACTGGCATGGATGATATAGGTCCTTTTACTTTTAATGCCGTAAGGTTTTTTGTTGGATTTTTAGCTATTATTCCTTTGGCAATTTTATTCGAAGTAAAAAAATTTAGATTAGAGTTTGAGATAGATTTAAAAACTTTTTTAATTCTCTCATTTTTAATTGGAGTATCACTTTTTTTGGGTTCAGCGTTACAACAGGTTGCACTACTCTATACAGATGTCGCTAATGCTGCCTTTTTTACAATTTTTTACGTACCTATGGTTCCAATAATAATTTATTTTTATAGGAGGAAATCTTTACATTGGAGTGTATGGCCATCAGTAATATTGTGTCTGATTGGAGGTTATTTATTGACAAATTTTCAGGATGCAACTGTAAGACTTGGAGATAGTTTAGTAATTCTTGGTGCTTTATTCTGGAGTTCACATATTATTTTTACAGGTATCATTGTTACTAAATATAATTTGCCTTTAACATTGGGAGCTATTCAAACTTTAATAGTTGCTTTGCTTTCATTTATAATCGGGCTCATCTATGAGGAGTTTGTAATCAGAAATATTATGAACGAAATAGACTCAATCTTGTATGCTGGAATTTTATCTGGTGGATTTGCTTTTGTATTACAGATTTATGCTCAAAAAAATATCACACCAGCTCCGGCAGCAATAATTTTTTCCTTAGAAGGAGTATTTGCAACAATAGCAGCATGGTTCTTATTAAATCAGTTATTAGGAATTAACAATCTTTTAGGTTGCTTTTTTATATTATGTGGAGTTTTATTATCTCAATTACTACCATTAATGAAAAAAACAATCTAGAGATATATTATTAAAAGTAAAATTATTCCTAAAAAAACTCTATAGATTACGAAAATATTTAAAGAAAAATTATTCACATATTTTAAAAAGTATTTAACTGTTATGAACGAAAATAAGAAAGATAAAATAATTGCAATAATTGATAAATAATTTATTTCTAAAGTTTCTTTAAATGCATCTGTGATACCAAGTGAACTTGCACCAATTAAAGCTGGGATTGATAATAAAAAAGATATCTTAGTCGAGTCTACTCTATTGTAATTTAGAAACCGAGCAGCAGTTATTGTAATTCCTGCTCTGCTAACACCAGGAATTAGAGCTAGAATTTGAAATATCCCAATGAATATAATTGATTTTAAATTTAGGTTTTTAGATATATTTTTTTTTGTTTTACTTTGATCTGAAAAATAAAGGATTAAACCAAAAAATAATGTTGTCCAACCAATGATTTCTACATTTCTAACAAAATGGATAAGATCACTAGAATGAAGTATGTATCCAAATATCATTAATGGAATTGAACCAACTATAATTAAACCTAAAAGTCTTTTATTATTCTTGAGATCAAATATATCTTTTTTAAAATAAAACATGATTGCAAACAAAGAACCTAAATGCAGGCTAATATCTATTAATAAAGAGCTTGTTTTAAAATCATAGAAATTTGAAATTAAAATTAAATGTGCAGAGGAGCTTATTGGTAAAAATTCAGATATACCTTGTATTGCAGAGAGAATAAGAATTTCTATAAAATCTTGAAACATTAATGTGTCGTAACTTAAAAAATATGTATTTTAAACAATTCGATTTAATCATATTAGGTATGCAAAAATTAAATTTTATATATTTTAAGCTAAATATTAATAATTTTAGGTCAAATTTACTGACCTAAATAATCCTTTTAATAATAAAAACAATGTATAATTTGCCCTAAATTTTAAAATATATGACTGATAAAATGCTAAAATTCGTAAATATAGGTCAGCAAAATCCACCTAAAAGAGATGTTGGAAACAGAAAAGATGATTTCAATGAAATATATGATGATTTTATCACTAAGAAAGCTGAGGAGCAGTCAAGCAGATGTTCTCAATGTGGTGTCCCTTTTTGTCAAGTTCATTGCCCCTTAAGCAACAATATACCTGATTGGTTAAAACTGACTGCTGAAGGAAGATTAAAAGAAGCATACGAATTATCTCAAAGTACTAACAATATGCCAGAAGTTTGTGGAAGAATATGTCCACAAGATAGATTGTGTGAAGGAAATTGCGTCATAGAACAATCAGGACACGGGACAGTAACAATTGGCTCAGTGGAAAAATATATAACTGATACTGCTTGGGAAAAAGGTTGGATTAAACCAATTTCAGTTAATCATGAAAAAGATCAAAGTGTGGGAATAATTGGTGCTGGTCCAGCTGGTCTGGCAGCTGCTGAACAATTAAGAAAAAGTGGATATAAAATTACTGTTTATGATCGTTACGATCGAGCGGGAGGATTATTGATTTATGGTATTCCAAATTTCAAATTAGAAAAACATGTTGTGGAAAGAAGAACAAAATTACTTAAAGAAGGTGGTATTGAATTTATTCAAAATTTTGAAGTTGGTAAAGATGCAACTCTTGATCAACTAAGAAAAAAACATGATGCAATTTTAATTGCAACAGGAGTATATAAACCCAGAGAAGTGAACTTACCTGGAAATGATTTAGAAAATATTTTTCCAGCTATGGAATTTTTGACAGCGTCAAATAAAAAAGGTCTGGGTGATGATGTAGAATTATTTGATAACGGAACCTTAAACGCAGAAGGGAAAGATGTTGTTGTAATAGGTGGTGGTGATACAGCAATGGACTGTGTAAGAACATCTGTGAGACAAAAAGCAAAATCTGTTAAATGTCTTTACAGGAGGGACAAAGAAAATATGCCTGGATCTGCTAGAGAGGTCTCTAATGCAGAGGAAGAAGGTGTGGAATTTGTTTGGTTATCAAGCCCTAAAGAATTTAAAGGAAAAAATAAAATTGAAAATCTTGTAGTTAATCAAATAAGATTGGGTGAACCAGACGAAACTGGAAGAAGAAGACCAGAAATTAAAGAGGGAGCAGAATTTGAAATAAAGGTAGATATGGTAATTAAGGCTTTAGGATTTGATCCAGAAGATTTACCATTACTATTCGACTCTCAGGATTTGCAAGTCACTAAATGGGGAACTTTAAAGACTGACTTTGACACGATGGAAACAAACCTAAGGGGAGTTTTTGCTGCTGGAGACATTGTAAGAGGTGCATCTTTAGTTGTTTGGGCAATTAAAGATGGTCGAGATGCAGCCTCTTCAATTAAGACTTACTTAGAAAATATCGAATTAAAAAAAAATAAAGTCGCATAATGCTAAATTATAAAAAAAACTTGGAATTACTAACAAGGAATCATGTTTACTCTAAGGAAATGGAGCATGATGCATGTGGCGTAGGATTAATTGCATCTACTGAAGGAAAAAAATCTAGAGCAGTTGTTGAATACGGTATTGAGGCATTAAAAGCTGTTTGGCATCGAGGAGCTGTTGATGCAGATGGAAAGACAGGAGATGGGGCTGGAATTCATGTAGAAATACCAAAAGATTTTTTCATAGAAAAAATTGAAGTTACTGGCCATGACTATGATAATTCTGAAATTTGTGTAGGTATGATTTTTTTACCAAGAAATGATTACTCTGCACAAGAGAGTTGTAAGACAATTGTAGAGAGTGAGCTCACAAAAAATAATTTTAGCATTTATGGTTGGAGACAAGTGCCAGTAAATCCTAAAGTTTTAGGAGAAAAAGCCTTTCAAACAATGCCAGAGATTATTCAGGTATTATTTAAATCAAATGATCAAAATTTACTTGATAAAAATTTAGAAAGAAAAATTTATGAGACAAGAAAAAAAATTGAAAACAAAGCTTTTAATTTATCTCTAAATAATTTCTATGTTTGCTCTATTAGCTCAAAATCAATAATTTATAAAGGAATGTTTTTAGCTGAAGCTATCTCTGATTTTTACTTAGATTTAAAAGACAAAAGATTCATTTCAAGATACGCAATTTTTCATCAAAGATTTTCAACAAATACAGCACCAAGCTGGAGTTTGGCTCAACCATTTAGAGCAGTCGCACATAATGGTGAGATTAATACATATAAAGGAAACAAAAATTGGATGAAAGTTCATGAACAAGAAATGAGCAGTCCTCTTTTTGATGATGTAGATAATCTGAAACCAGTAATCCAAAAGGGTGTTTCAGACTCAGCAGCATTAGATAATGTTTTTGAATTATTAAATAAATCTGGACAACCTGCCCCTTTAGCCAAATTAATGCTAATCCCAGACGCTTGGTCAAAAAAAAATAAAACATTACCCAAAAGTCATCAACAATTATTTAATTTTCTAAATAGCACCATGGAACCTTGGGATGGACCTGCAGCAATTGCTGCAACTGATAATGAATGGGTAATTGCGGCAAATGATAGAAATGGATTGAGACCTCTGAGATATGCAATCACGAAAGACAAACTTCTTTTTGCAGGTTCTGAGACAGGGATGATAGAACTTAATGAAAAAAAAATTTTGTCAAAAGGAAGACTTGGTCCAGGTGAAATTATTGGGGTAAGAATTGAAAAAGGAAAAGTTTTTTCTAATGATCAAATTAAAGATTACTTAGCTAAGGAGTATAAACATTTCAATTCTCAAATAATTGATTTAGATGAAAAATTAGTTATTTCAAATGAGAAAAATAATTTTGAGGGAGAAGATCTTAGAAGAAGACAACACACATTCGGGATTAGCATAGAAGATTTAGAGTTAATTTTACACCCAATGGCAGAGGATGCTAAGGAGGCTACTGGTTCGATGGGAGATGACACTCCTTTAGCAGTGCTATCAGACAAATACAGACCTCTTTATCATTTTTTTAGACAAAATTTTAGTCAAGTTACAAATCCACCTATCGACTCATTAAGAGAAAATAAAGTTATGAGTTTAAAAACAAGATTTGGAAATTTAGGCAATATATTAGATTTTGATACTTTAACTAAAGAAAATATTTATGTGTTGAATAGTCCAATATTATCTAATTCACAATTTAATAAATTTATAAATTTTTTTGGTAAAAATTCAGTATTAATTGAATGTACATTCTCTCATAAAGAAAATTTATTTAATTCTATTAGAAGAATTCAAAAAGAAGCTGAAATTGCCGTTCGTCAAGGTGCTACCCAATTAATTTTGAGTGATAAAGAAATCTCTCTAGATAAATTGCCAATGCCAATGTTATTGTGTGTAGGTGCAATCAATACTTTTTTAATAGAAAAAAAATTAAGAGGATATGTTTCAATTAATGTACAGTCTGGGGAGGCTCTTGACACACATTCTTTTGCAACCTTGATAGGAGTAGGTGCAACAACTATAAATCCTTATCTAGCTTTTGATAGTTTGTACCAAAGACATGAAAAAAAATTATTTGGTCAATTTAGTTTTGATGATTGTGTATCGAGGTATATAAAATCTGTAAATGCTGGTCTTCTTAAGATAATGTCTAAAATGGGAATTTCTGTTTTAAGTTCTTATAGAGGTGGGTGTAATTTTGAAACAGTAGGTCTAAGCAGAACAATAGTTAATGAATATTTTCCAGGTGTAACTTCTAAAATTTCAGGAATTGGATTGACGGGTATTGAAAAAAAGATTCATCAAATTCACGAAGAGGCATTTAAAAGTACTGATAATGTTTTGCCTATTGGTGGTATTTATAGATATAGAAAAAATGGTGAAACACATCAATACCAAGGTAAATTAATTCATTTGCTACAAAGTGCTGTAGGATCCAATTCATATTCAGCTTATAAGAAGTATGTTGAAGGAATATATAATTTACCACCAATAAATCTAAGAGATTTAATTGATTTTAGAAAAAAAAAACTTGGACCGCAAATAGATATTGCTGAAGTTGAACCGATTGAAAAAATTTTAAAAAGATTTGGAAGTGGAAGCATGTCTCATGGAGCATTATCAAAAGAGGCGCATGAAACATTGGCTATTGGTATGAATAGAATAAAAGGTGCTTCATGTAGTGGAGAAGGTGGAGAAGACGAAAGTCGATTTAAAATAATGAGTGATGGAGACAGTGCAAATTCTAGAGTGAAACAAATTGCTTCAGCAAGATTTGGGGTGACAGTAAATTACTTAAATAATTGTAACGAGATTGAAATTAAGATTGCACAAGGAGCAAAACCCGGCGAAGGAGGACAGTTACCTGGTTTTAAAGTTACAGAAGAAATAGCTAAATTAAGACATTCAACGCCAGGTGTGACTTTGATATCGCCACCTCCTCATCACGATATATACTCAATAGAGGATTTAGCTCAGTTAATATACGACTTAAAACAAATTAACCCAAAAGCAAGAATTGGAGTTAAATTAGTTGCATCCTCAGGGGTAGGAACTATTGCAGCAGGTGTTGCTAAGGCAAAAGCTGATATTATCCTAATTTCTGGTCATAACGGTGGAACAGGCGCTACACCACAGACTAGTGTGAAGTACGTTGGTATTCCATGGGAAATGGGTCTGACTGAAGCTAATCAAGTCTTAACGTTAAATAATTTAAGACACAAAGTTACACTAAGAACTGATGGTGGAATAAAAACTGGTAGAGACGTCGTGATAGCTGCAATGATGGGTGCAGAGGAATATGGTGTGGCAACAACAGCTTTGGTTGCTATGGGATGTATAATGGTTAGACAGTGTCATTCGAATACATGTCCTGTAGGCGTTTGTACTCAAGATGAAAAATTAAGAGAAAAATTTACGGGAACACCAGATAAAATTGTTAATCTTTTTACTTTTATTGCCACAGAGGTTAGAGAAATTCTAGCAGAGTTAGGATTTAAATCGTTAAATGAGATAATTGGCAGAACTGATTTATTAATGCAGGTTAGTAAAGCGTCACCAAATTTAGATGATTTAGATTTAAATCCTTTATTCGTACAAGCAGACCCTGGAAATGATAAAAGATACTGTGAAATACCAGTTATAAATGAAGTGCCAGATACATTAGATCAAGAAATTTGGCCTGAAATTGAAAAATATCTAGATAACTCAAAAAAAATTGAAAAAGAATTTTTAATTAAAAATACAAATAGAGCTGTAGGAACAAGAATTTCTCATCATTTATATAAAAAATATGGATATGAAAAACTTAACGAAAATTTTTTAAATTTAAATTTTAAAGGGTCTGCTGGCCAATCTTTTGGTGCATTTGCTTTAAAAGGTTTAAAACTTAATCTTAAAGGAGACGCTAATGATTATGTTGGAAAAGGATTATCTGGTGCGACAATTACTATAAGAATTCCTGATGAAAGTAATTTGATTTCAAATAACAATACAATTATTGGCAATACTGTGCTTTATGGTGCTACTTCTGGAAAACTTTTTGCAGCAGGTCAAGCAGGTGACAGATTTGCAGTTAGAAATTCAGGTGCAATTACAGTAATTGAAGGATGTGATTCAAATGGCTGTGAGTATATGACAGGAGGCACAGCTGTAATTCTTGGTGATGTAGGTGATAATTTTGCTGCTGGAATGACTGGAGGTATGGCATTTATTTATGATAAATCAAAAAGCTTTGATAAAAAAGTAAATCCAGAGAGTGTAGTTTGGCAAAGTGTAGAAACCGATTATTGGAAGAAGTATCTAAGAGATTTAGTAAAAGAGCATTTTGAAGAAACTGAATCATTTTTATCTGAAAATATAATTAAAAATTTTGATGAAGAAGTTGAAAATTTTGTACAAGTTTGTCCAAAAGAGATGATCGGCAAACTTCAATATCCAATAACTTCAAAATTAGATATTCAAGAAGTTAGTTAAATCATTAATTTTATTTCTTTTTTTATTATATTAAGCCATTTTGGTTTTGAAAGGCTATGATCACCGCCTTTAATAATTACAAGTTTTTTTTCTGCATTCCTAAAAAGCTTTAAAATTTTTTTAGAGTAAATAATTGGTACAGACTCATCATTTTTCCCATGTATCATAGTTATCTTTATACTTTGCAGGTAAGATTTATTAAAAATTTTGTTTTTCCTTCCATCTTTTATTAATTGGTAGGTTATTGGGTATTCATATTTTCCATGTCTTAAATTAATGACTCCATTTTTTTTAATATCTCGTCGCATTTTTTTTGAAAAATTTTTCCACATTAATTTTTCTAAAAATTCAGGTGCTGATCCTATACCAACAAATCCAATAGTTTGTTTACTAAATTTTCTAATGAGGTTTAAAGTTATCCAAGCACCCATACTTGATCCAACAAAGATAATTTTATTTTTTTTTACAATTTTTTTTATCAAATAATTTGTTTGTTGACTCCATTTTGAGATGTTGCCTTCAGTAAATTTACCACTAGATTTACCATGCCCTGAATATTCTAATGCTAAAAATCCAAGTTTATTCTGTCTTGCAAAAGTATGAAGAGTTTTTGGTTTTTTCCCTTCTAAATCCGACATAAATCCATGAAGAAAAATCAGAAAAGTATTTTCTTTTTGAGAGATCTTTAAATATCTAATTTTTAGTAATTTATTTATTCTTATGTGATTGAATTTAATCATAAAAGTTTATTAGTTAAGTCTATTATTATATAATCATATCAAATGTCGTCTAATTTAAAAGTTCTACAAGTTATTCCTAGACTAGGGTTTGGTGGAGCTGAAACTGGGTGTTATGATATTGCTCACTATTTACCTGAAAATAATTGTGAGTCATTTGTTGTAACAAGTGGAGGAGAATTAATTAAATTTGTAGATAAAAAAAAAGTAAAGATTATAAAATTACCTGTTCATAGTAAAAATCCACTAATGATATTTCTAAATGCAATTATATTAATTGGAATTATTTTGTTTTACAATATTTCTATTGTTCATGCTCGAAGTCGTGCACCTGCATGGTCATGTTTATTTGCAACAAAACTTACAGGTAGAAAATTTGTTACAACTTATCATGGTACATATAATTTCCGGGGTAAAATCAAAAAGTTTTATAATTCAATAATGCTTAGATCAAATTTGATCATAGCAGGTTCGAATTTTATTTTTTCACATATAAAAGATAATTACTCTGAACTAATCAATGTAAAAAAGAAACTTTTAGTAATATTTAGAGGTATAAATGTTGATTATTTTGATCCTTCAACAAAAATTGAAGAGGATGAAAAAAAACTCTTAAATGAATGGGGATTAAATAAAGAAAAGAAAATTATACTAATGCCAGGCCGACTTACTGCTTGGAAGGGGCAAGAGTTATTTCTCAACGCAGTAAATTTAGTAAATATAGAACTTGGTTATGAAGCATTTTATGCAGTAATTTTGGGCAATGATCAAGGAAGAGATCAATACAAAAAAAAATTAATCGAATTAACTGAAAAATATAAAATTACTAATCAAGTAAAATTTTTTGATCATTGTGAAGATATGGCTTTGGCTTACAAGATTTCAGATATAGTAGTTTCAGCATCTGTCGAACCAGAGGCATTTGGTAGAGTTTCTGTTGAAACCCAATCAATGCAAAAATTAATAATTGCAAGTAATATTGGTGGATCTAACGAAACAATTATAGATGAAAAGACTGGATTTTTATTTGAGTCTGGTGACCCTAAGTCATTAGCTAAAAAAATGATGCGTGCTCTAACAATGGATGAAACCTCATTGAAAAAAATAGGTATTGAAGGTAGAAAAAACGTTATTAAAAAGTTTAATGTTGAAAAAATGTGTTTTTCTACCTATTCAGAGTATAAAAGATTAATTAATTAGATGGTTACAATTACATTACCAGATGGAAATAGTCTAGATTTCCCAAAAAAAGTTAGAGGATTTGAGGTTGCTGAAAAAATAAGTAAATCTCTAGCCAAAGAAGCAATGGTTATAAGTGTTGATGGTGAACTAAAAGATCTAAACTTTTTAATAGAGAAGAATTGCTCAGTAAAAATATTTACAAAAAAAAATAAGGAAGGATTAGAAACTATAAGACATGATACTGCTCATATTTTAGCGATGGCAGTTCAAGAATTATTTCCTGGAACGCAGGTTACAATAGGACCAGTTATAGAAAATGGTTTTTATTATGATTTTGCAAGAAAAGATCCTTTTACAGAAGAGGATTTGAGTAAAATTGAGGAAAAGATGAAAGAAATAGTAGATCGCAATGAAAAAACTAAAAGAGAAATTTGGAAACGAGATAAAGCAATAAAACATTTTAAAGAAAAAGGAGAAATCTATAAAGCTAAATTAATTGAGAGAATACCTGAAGGTGAGGAGGTGTCTATATATTTCCACGGTGAATGGCATGATTTATGTAGAGGGCCACATCTTGCTTCAACCGGTCAAATAGGTAAATTTTTTAAATTAACAAAAGTTTCTGGAGCTTATTGGCAAGGGGACTCGAAAAATGAAATGTTACAAAGAATATATGGAACAAGCTGGGCAAGTCAAAAGGATCTAGATAATTATTTAAAAAAAATTGAAGAAGCAGAAAAAAGAGATCATAGAAAAATAGGTAAAGAAATGGATTTATTTCATTTTAGAGAAGAAAGTCCTGGCTCTGTTTTTTGGCATGAGAAAGGATGGACGCTTTTTCAAAAATTAATTGATTATATGAGAATGAAACAAAACATAGCCGGTTATAAAGAAATTAATACCCCAGAGGTATTAGATCGAACTTTATGGGAAAAATCCGGACATTGGGAAAAATTTGGAGAAAATATGTATACATCTACAACTCCTGATGAAAAAGTCTTTGCCATTAAACCTATGAACTGCCCTGGGTGTGTTGAAGTTTTTAATCAAGGTTTAAAAAGTTATAAAGATTTACCATTGAAAATGTCGGAATTTGGAAAAGTACATCGTTATGAACCATCTGGAGCACTTCATGGTTTGCTTAGAGTCAGAGCCTTTACACAAGATGATGCTCACATATTTTGCACTGAAGATCAAATTATAGATGAATGTTTAATAGTTACAAATTTAATATTAGAAATTTATAAAGATCTTGGATTTGAAAATGTAATTTTAAAATATTCTGATAGACCTGAAGTAAGAGTTGGAGATGATAAAGCTTGGGATAAAGCAGAAACCGCTTTGTTAAAGGCAGTTAAAGCAACTAAATTAGAATATAGTATTAATAAAGGTGAAGGTGCATTTTATGGGCCAAAAATTGAATTTGTTTTAAGAGATGCTATTGGAAGAGATTGGCAATGTGGAACTTTACAAGTTGATTTTAACTTACCAGG